>Ga0228698_1000040_pt1 | contig 131150 bp, 116 predicted proteins | sample McNCre117_Aug_MG_FD_178015 | JGI IMG/M metagenome (GOLD analysis project Ga0228698, IMG submission 178015) | Freshwater microbial communities from McNutts Creek, Athens, Georgia, United States - 1-17_Aug_MG | ecosystem: Environmental > Aquatic > Freshwater > Creek | place: USA: Georgia... | reverse complement strand
CGTGGTCATGCGGTCCGTGCACGTGAAATCCATCTCCAGACATTCTTCAAGCTCCTGTATGTTGTTCAAGGGTAATAAAACGGTATGTCAAACCGTTGACAGCCGTGTGTTCTTCGCGGGCGGTTTCACGCCATGCTGGGCCGAAGGTGGGGGCAAACGCATCGCCTTCAATGTCCATGTCAATCTCTGTCACTACCGCCGTCTGGGCCAGCGGCAAGGCCAGCGCGTACATCTGCGCGCCGCCAATGATCCAGGCGTTTTCTGCCTCACCGCACAAGGCCATGGCTTGCTCCAGCGAATCGGCTCGCAGCGCGCCTGCACTCTGCCACTCAGCCTGGCGCGTCACCACCACATTGGCGCGGCCCGGCAGCGGGCGGAACTTGGGCTGCAGCGAATCCCAAGTCTTGCGCCCCATGATCACCGGGCAGCCCAGCGTGGTGCGTTTGAAGTGGGCCAAGTCTTCCGGCAGATGCCAGGGCAGGGTGTTGTCTTTGCCGATGACGCCGTTGCGGCTGCGGGCAAATATCAGGTGCAGCTTCATCTTCTTAAACCGCTACGGGCGCCTTGATGGCCGGGTGGCTCTCGTAGCCCTGCACTTCAAAGTCTTCGTACTGGTAATCGAAGATCGATTCCGGCTTGCGCTTGATATGCAGCGTGGGGTAGGCAAAGGGCGCGCGGCTGAGTTGCTCTTCCACTTGCGCGTGGTGGTTGCTGTAGATGTGGCAGTCGCCACCGGTCCAGATGAAGTCGCCCACTTCCAGGTCGCACTGCTGTGCCAGCATGTGGGTGAGCAGGGCGTAAGACGCGATGTTGAACGGCACACCCAAAAAGATGTCTGCGCTGCGCTGGTAGAGCTGGCAACTCAGACGCCCTTTGCCACCGGGCTCTTCGCTGGGTGCCACGTAAAACTGGAAAAACGCGTGGCAAGGCATGAGCGCCATCTTGGACAGGTCGGCCACGTTCCAGGCGCTGACGATCATGCGGCGCGAGTCAGGGTTGGTTTTGAGCGTTTGCACCAGTTCGCTGATTTGGTCGATGTGGCCGCCGTCGGGCGTGGGCCAGCTGCGCCATTGCACGCCATACACCGGACCAAGGTCGCCGTCGGGGCGGGCCCATTCGTCCCAGATGGAGACGTTGCGTTCCTTGAGCCAGTTGTTGCTGCTCGATCCGGTGAGGAACCACAGCAGCTCCTGGATGATGGAGCGCAGGTGTACTTTTTTGGTGGTGACCAGCGGGAAGCCTTCGTTCAGGTCAAAGCGCATCTGGTAGCCAAACACGCTGCGGGTGCCGGTGCCGGTGCGGTCGGTCTTGGCCACGCCGGTGGTGTAGACGTGGCGCATGAAGTCTTCGTATTGGGAACGGATGGGGCGCGGGGCTTGCGGGCTGGTCATGGCAAGTGTGGGTTGGTGTGAAGTGGGTTGCTATTGTCGCCGCTGCGGTTTTCTTTGCGTTGCTGTGGCTGTTGCTTGCGCTGCGGAACCTGGGCGGCTGAGCGGTTTGCTCCGTGTCCCCCGCCCGCTGCGCGGGCTCCTCCTTTACCTGCGCAAACCGCTCAGCCGCCCAGGTTCCTCCGGGCTTTTGCGCGTGTACTGCTTGCCCTTGGGCACTTTAGAGCTTGAGCATGCGCCCGGGGTTCATCAAGTTGTGAGGATCCAGTGCCTGTTTGATCGCGCGCATCATGCCTAGCGCCACGGGGGATTTGTGTTGGGCAAGCTTCTCGCGCTTCAGGCTACCGATGCCGTGTTCGGCCGAGATGGAGCCGTTGTAGCGATCCACCTGGGCGTAGACCAGGGCGTTCATGGGTTTTTCTTGGTCACGTAGAAAGGCTTCGGCATCTGCGCCTTCCGGGGCTTGGACGTTGTAGTGCAGGTTGCCGTCGCCCAGGTGGCCATAAGTGACCATGCGGGCGCCGGGGAAGGCTTGTGCTATTGCCGCATCGGTCTCACTCACGAACTGCGGGATGCGGGACACGGCAATCGAGATGTCGTGTTTGATGTTCAGTCCCTCTTGCGCTTGCGCCAGCGGAATGCTTTCGCGGATGTGCCACAGCGCCTTGGCTTGGGCCAGGCTCTCTGCCACCACGGCGTCGAGCACGCAGCCGTCTTGCAGGGCTTCTTCCAGCAGGCGTTCCAGCAGTTCACGGGCGTGGGCCTCGCTGTCGTGGTCGGACACTTCCAGCACCACGCAATACGGGTCGTCGCCCGCGAAGGGGATGGTTTGCTGCGGGAAGTGCTTGCGCACCAGGCTCAGCGCAAAGTCGCCCATCACTTCAAAGCCGGTGAGGCCCGCATTCAGGGTTTGGTGTGCCAGGCCCAGCAATTCCACCGCAGCGTCCAGCGAGGGCACCGAGGCAAACGCGGTCAGCATGGCGGCGGGCATGGGCACCATTTTCATGGTGGCGACGGTGATCACGCCCAGCGTGCCTTCGGAGCCGACAAACAAATGGCGCAGGTCGTAGCCCGTGTTGTCTTTGCGCAGTCCGGTAAGGCCGCTCCACACCTCGCCTTGCGCGGTGACCACTTCCAGGCCCAGGCACAGCTCGCGCGTGTTGCCGTAGCGCACCACCTGTGTGCCGCCAGCGTTGGTGCCCAGGTTGCCGCCTATGGTGCAGCTACCTTCCGCGGCCAAACTCAAGGGAAACAAAAAGCCTTGGGCTTCGCAGGCCTGCTGCAGGTTCTGCAGGATGCAGCCCGCCTCCACTGTCACGGTGAGGTTGGCTGCGTCCACCTGGCGCACTTTGTTCATGCGGGTGAGGCTGAGCACGATCTGCTCGCCGCTGGCATCCGGCGTGGAGCCCACCACCATGCCGGTGTTACCCCCCTGCGGCACCATGGCCACATGGGCGGCGGCGCAGGCCTTGACCACGGCTGCCACTTGTTCGGTGTCGGCCGGGCGCACCACGGCCAAGGCCTTGCCTTGTTCGCGTTTGCGCCAGTCCATTTCCCAGGCGCTGAGGTCGCCCTCGGTCAGCACGTTGGCGTCGCCCACGATGGCGCGCAGGGTTTGCAGCAAGGTGGTTTGTGGTGCGGTGCTCATGCGGCTTGCTCCCCGGTTTGTGATGTGGCGGCGGCCTTGGCATTGCGCTGGCGCATGCGCACGTGCACTGTGCAGGCAGTGAACAGCACCAGGCACAACAGCACTTCGGCCAGACCGAGCAGGTTGCCGGGTAGCTTGTCGCCCCAGCCGCGCACCACGCCTTCAATAAAGTACAGCCACACCACCAGGCTGACCCAGCGGTAGGTGTACATGCGGTTCTTTAACAGCCCCGCCACGGGAATGCACAGCGGCAGCACTTTGAGGGCGAGCCAGGTGCCACCGGGTCGCAAGGGGGCCAGCCACAACTCCCAGGCTAGGCCCAGAGCAATCAGGCCGACAAGGCTTGCGACGGCCAGCCAGCGGCTGAGGTGGACGGAGGTGCTAGTGGCGGGAACGGGGGAGGGTGCAGAGGGGGCAATGAACATGGCGGTGGCATCATAGCGGGATGCGATCGATTGAACGTTTCCAAGTCTGGCTCTCCGAAGTGTCCAGCGTGCGCTGGTTGGATGCCGCCCACACCCTGCGTGAGCGCTTCCGTGAAGATCGGCTGGGCCTGACCGCCAGCAGCTTGACGTTCACCACCACCATCGCCCTGGTACCGCTGATTACCGTGGCGCTGGCCGTGCTGACCGCTTTCCCGATGTTTGCCAAGTTCCAGGACGTGCTGCAAAAGTGGCTGATTGAAAGCCTGGTGCCCGACAACATTGCGCGCCAGGTGCTGGGCTACCTCAACCAGTTTGCGGGCAAGGCAAGCAAACTGGGCGCGGCGGGCCTGGCCGCGCTGGCGGCCAGCGCGCTGGCTTTGATTTTCACGATTGACCGCACGCTCAACAGCATCTGGCGGGTACGCACCAAGCGCCCCTTCGGCCAGCGGGTGCTGATTTACTGGGCTGCCATGACGCTGGGGCCAGTGGTGCTGGGCGCTTCGTTGAGCATGACTTCGTATGCACTGTCGGCATCCAAAGGCGTGGTGGGTGCCTTGCCGGGTGGCTGGACCTTTTTGCTGGACAGCCTGCAGTTCTTGCTGGTGGCGGGCGGCATGGCCGCCATGTTCCATTACGTGCCCAACACTTTTGTGCGTTGGGGCCATGCCTGGATGGGGGGGCTGTTTGTGTCGGCCTGCATGGAGGTGGCCAAAAAGCTGCTGGCGCTGTACCTCAGCAATGTGCCCACGTATTCCGCGGTGTACGGTGCCTTTGCCACGGTGCCGATTTTGCTGGTGTGGATTTATGTGGCCTGGGTCATCGTGCTGCTGGGCGCTGCGCTCACGGCCTATGTTCCCAGCCTGATTGCCGGCATCCCGCGACGGCGCAGCGGGGTGGGTTGGCAGTTCCAGCTAGCGCTGGAGGTGCTGCGCGAGCTGGACCGTACCGCTGCTTTGCCGGAGAAAGGCCAAACCAAGGCCGAGCTTTGCGTCACCCTGGCTGCCGATGCGCAGCGATTGGAGACAGTGCTGGAGGCGTTGGTGGGGCTGGACTGGATTGGCCAACTCAATGAGGCCGATGTGTACGGATCGGCCGCACGCTATGTGCTGCTGGTGCAAGCAGAGCGCGTCACCCTGGAGCCGCTGATCCACGCCTTGCTGCTGCCGCGCAATGACGCCAATGCGGCCTTGTGGCAGTCCGGCGGTTGGCCTGCGCGCAGCTTGCGCGAAGTGCTTTAACGGCCAAGGGACCAAGCGCCTTTGGGCGTGCGATTCACAGTCTCTACAGCGGTTGAAGAAAATCCACCAAGGCCTTGAGCATGGCCTCCGGCGTCTCGGTCATCTGGTGGTGGCCGCCGGGCAGCATCACTACTTTGCCTTGTTTGGCTTTGGAAATCAGGCTCTTGGCCGCCTTTGGCGGTGTCATCTGGTCCACATCGCCCAGCACAAACAAGGTGGGGCAGGCAACACGCTCCATCGCCACCTCGCCATTGCGGTAGCTGTCGCAGGCCACAAAGCCGGTGTGGAACAGGTTGACTTCCTTGTTGCTCGCCAGCACTTTTTTGCCCAGCGCCATGGACGCACCATAAATCCAGGTGCCCGGCCCCAGCGCGGAGGGTGGTGGGGCCAGGGTGCTACGTGAAAACACATTCACCATGTCCAGCGCCTTTTGTGGCGCGTTGAGCGATGCGTCAATCAAGGCCGGTGACACCTGCATGGGGTGCGCCGTGCCCACCAGCACCAACTGGCTGACGCGCTCCGGCGCACGGCCTGCGGCTTCCAGCGCCACCAGTGATCCGAAGCTGTGGCCCACCAATGCGGCCTTTTGAATGCCGGCTGCATCCAGCAGAGCAATGACGACGTCGGCCGCGGCCTCCACCGTGGTGGCGGGCGTGCCGCCGCTGCGGCAGTGGCCGGGCAGGTCCAGGGCCAGCACGTTCCAGCCATGGTTGGCAAAGTAGCGGCTTTGCAGAATCCAGACGCTGTGGTCGTTGAGCACGCCGTGGATGAAAACCACCGTCGGCTTGGCGGCGTCCAATGCCTTGCCGCCGGTGTAGCAGTACAGAGGGGCGTTGTTGACTTGGATGTGCATCTCAGTCTCCCGCCGGGCCGCCCCAAGGGAGACCTGCGCCCCCTTGGGGGGCCGCGAATGTAATGAGCTTGGGGGTCATATTATTTTTCCGCTTTTTCTGCCGCACGCAGCGCGCGCTTGAGGTCGTCTAGCAAATCGTCGGCTTCTTCCAGGCCGATGGAAAGGCGAATCGTGCCTTGGCTGATGCCGCCTTTGGCCAGCGCTTCATCGTCCATGCGGAAGTGGGTGGTGCTGGCCGGGTGGATGACCAGGCTGCGGCAGTCGCCCACATTGGCCAGGTGGCTGAACACCTTGAGCGCTTCCACAAAGGCCTTGCCCTGTGCCCGCGAGCCTTTGATATCAAAGCTGAACACCGAGCCCGCGCCGCGCGGCAAAAGCTTTTGGGCCAGTGCGTGGTCCGGATGGCTTTCCAACATGGGGTGGCCCACGCGGGACACCAGGGGATGCTTTGCCAGAAACTCCACCACGCGCTGCGTGTTGCGCATGTGGCGCTCCATGCGCAGCGACAGGGTTTCAATGCCTTGCAAGATCAGCCACGCCGAATGCGGGCTCAGGCAGGCACCAAAGTCGCGCAGGCCTTCGCGCCGCGCCCGCAGCAGGAAGGCACCTACCGACGCTTCTTCGGTGAACACCATGTTGTGAAAGCCCTCGTAGGGCGCAGACAGCTCGGGGAATTTGCCTGATGCGTCCCAGTCAAAGCTGCCGCCGTCCACCACCAAGCCGCCAATCACCGTGCCGTGGCCGCTCAGGAATTTGGTGGCGGAGTGGTAGACCAAATCGGCACCTTGGGTGAAGGGCTGCACCAGCCAGGGGGAGGTGAGTGTGGAGTCCACCAGCAGCGGCACACCGGCCGCGTGGGCAATGGCCGCAACTTCGGGCGTGTTGAGCACGTCCAATCCGGGGTTGCCCACGGTCTCGCCAAAAAACAGCTTGGTGTTGGGCTGTACCGCAGCGCGCCAGGCATCTAGATCGCCCGGCTTCACAAACGTGGTTTCAATGCCAAAGCGGCGCAGCGTGTAGTGCAGCAGGTTCTGCGAGCCGCCATACAGCGCAGTGGACGCGACGATGTGGCTACCCGCGCCCATGAGCGTGGCAATGCACAGGTGCAGTGCCGCCTGCCCGCTGGCTACGCTGATGGCGCCCACACCGCCTTCCAGCGCGCTGATGCGCTGCTCCAGCACCGCGTTGGTGGGATTGCTGATGCGCGAATACACATGGCCTGCGCGCTCCAGATTGAACAGCGACGCTGCGTGTTCGCTGGACTCAAAAACAAAGGAGGTGGTGAGGTGAATCGGCACGGCGCGCGCGCCGGTGGCATCGGGCGTGGCGCCCGCATGCAGAGCCAGTGTGTCGAATCCGGGGTCGGCGTAACCAGCCATGTTCGTCTCCGGTAATAAGTGTGATTGCAATGCGCGAAATGGCGCCCATTGTGGGCTATATTCAAACGTCCATCCCCCACTTGTGCCCAGAGGAAAACCCCATGAAAGTCAGCGACATCCTGCGCGTCAAAGGCGGTACGCTTTTCACAGCCCATCCCGATGAAGCCTTGTCCAAGGCGCTGGACTTGATGGCCGAAAAAGACATTGGCTCTTTGGTGGTCATGGAGCATGGGCATCTGGCGGGCATGCTGACCTTTCGCGAGGTGATTCAGACCTTGGTCAAAAACGGTGGCTCCATTGGCACCACCATCGTGCGCACGGCCATGGATGATGCACCGCTCACCTGCACCATGGAAACCGACATGGACGAAGTGCGCCGCATGATGCTGGAGCGCCACGCCCGCTACATGCCGGTGATGGAAGCACGCATGCTCATGGGTGTGATCAGCTTTTACGACGTGGCCAAGGCCGTGGTGGACAGCCAGAACTTTGAGAACCAGATGCTCAAGGCCTATATCCGTGACTGGCCTGAAGGCGAAACGCCTGCCGCTGCCGACTGAACCAGCGCGATCAAGGGCTTGCAACGCAAGCTTGTCTGTCAATTCGTAATGTTTTGTAAGTGCGCTTCTGGTTGCACTTACAGCGCTTCCAGCAGGCGCGCAGGTTCACGTAATAAAACGTAACTTGACCTTGTCTGAAATGGAAAATTCCCCAATGAAATCAATGGCTTAAGGCCATAAGGTGCGGCTGTGCCTGCTGCGAGTAGGGATCTATGCTGATGGCGTCTCTGGAGCCCACACCATGCACGCCCTCAACGCCTCTGACTTCGAAGCCTTGCAGCACAAATACAACTTGCTGCAACAGCAACACAGCGCATTGCAAGCCGAATTGCGCCGACTCGCACGCGCCAACGTGCAGCAGCTTGCCGAGCGCAACCAGGCCTTGCACGCGCAGGCCTTGAAGCAAAAGAAGGCCGAGACGCTGCAACGGGTTTTTTACGACATTGCCGAGCGCGTCAGCGCCGGGCTTACCTTCTTTGAGTTTCTGGAGGCCGTGCACCGTCTGCTGGGCGAATTGCTATACGCCAAAAACTGCTTTGTGAGCCTGCACGACGTGCCCGCGGGCATCAAGCATTACCCCTATTTCGTGGATGAGCGCGATGCCGACAGCACTGAGCGGCTCAACGTGCCGCGTGCCAAAGGGCTGACCGAGTTCGTGTTGCGCTCCGGGCGGGCCCAAATCATTGACCAGACGCGTTTCAGGCAGCTCAGCGAGTGCGGGGAAGTTACCGACGCCAAAGGCGATCTCACGTTTTCTGCGTGGCTGGGCGTGCCCATGCGGATCAACGGAGAGCTCAAGGGCGTGCTGGTGGTGCAAGCCTATGAGCCGGGCATTTGCTACGAAGCGGAAGATGCCGACGTGATGTCGTATGTGGCCAGCCATGTGGGCAGCGCCATAGAGCGGGTGCAGGTGCTGGACGAGTTGCGCAAGTCCGAGGAGCGGTACCGCGCGGTGATTGAAAACGTGGGCGTGGGGGTTGCGGTATTCCAGAAGAAGCAGCTCGTTTTTGCCAACCCCCAGGTGGAGGAGCTGGTGGGCTACCCCATGGAATTTCTCAAGCGCCATGCACACACCGCCATTACCCGCCCACAGGACCTGGGCATCCAGGTGGAGCGGCGCGAGAACGGTGCGGCAGCGGGCAAGCAGGAAACCGCTTACCGCCTGCGCCTGCTTACGCAAAAAGGGGAGTCGCGTGACCTCGAAATGTCCACCGTGCCCATGGACTGGGAAGGGCGGCATGCCACCCTGATGTTTGTGGTGGATGTGACTGCTCGCGAAGAAGCCGAGCGTATTCAGAAAGCGGCCGTACGCAAGCAGGTAGAGCTGGCGCACCTGCAGTCGCGCTTCATCACCATGGCATCGCACGAGTACCGCACGCCACTGACCACCATCCATGGCTCGGTAGAGCTTTTGCAGCATTACGAGGACCGCATGTCGCCAGAGAAACGACAAGAAATTCTGCAAAAAATCAGCAAGGCAGTGCGGCGCATGACGCACATGCTGGACAAGGTGCTGGTGATTGGCCGCAGCGATGCGGGTGAGTTGCACTTTGCCCCCCGGCCCCTGGCGATCACACCGTTTTGCCATCTCTTGCTGGGCGAATTGCACAGCGCCATGGCGGACGATTGCGCACAGCGGGTCTGGCGCGTGGAGCTGCCCGATGCAGCGCAGCACTGCCTGCTGGATGAAGTGTTGATTCGCCACATCGTGGGCAATCTGCTCTCCAATGCAGTGAAGTATTCGCGCCCCGGCGCGGAGGTTGCGCTGCGTGTGCAGGCAACTGGCGATCAGCTGGAGTTGGTGGTGTCCGACGAAGGTATCGGCATTCCGCCAGAGCACCTGCCGCATTTGTTTGACCGCTTTCACCGTGCCGACAACGTAGGCGCCATTGTTGGTACCGGGCTGGGTCTTGCCATTGTGAAAGAGGCTGTGCAATGTCACGGCGGAACCATTGCAGTACAGAGCGAACTGAACCGCGGCACCCGATTCACCGTGAGCCTTCCCTTGCTGCCACCAGATGACAACGCGGAGGCCGCATGCACATCCTGATTGCAGAAGACGAGCCCTCGCTGCGGGAGAACCTGCAGTTCATGCTGGAAATGGAGGGCTTTAGCGTGCAGGCGGAGCCCGATGGACGCAGCGCGCTGGAGGCCGCGCTGCGTGCGCCACCTGACCTGCTGATCACCGACGTGATGATGCCGCACATGGACGGCCACGAACTGGTTCGAAAGCTGCGCGAAAACGCCTTGACGACCCTGCTGCCCATCATCATGTTGTCGGCCCGTTCCGATCACAAAGACGTGCGCCAGGGCATGGCCATGGGGGCGGACGATTACCTCTTCAAACCCTACCAACGCGACGAGCTGCTGCAGGCGGTGGTGACGCGGCTGGCGCGCAGCGCCCAACAAACCATGCAGCGCAATATGCTGTCGCCCGCCCAGCCAGCGTCGCTGCAGTTGGATCGCAGCCACTTGATTCGCAACGGGCTGCAGAGAGCTTTGGAGCAGGGGGGCTTCCAGGTGGTGTACCAGCCACAGGTGTGCACGCAGACAGGGGGGCTGGCGGGCTTTGAGGCCTTGATGCGCTGGCGGCATGAGAGCCTGGGCTGGGTGTCTCCTGCCGAGTTCATTCCAGTGGCCGAGCAAAGCCAACTGATCGTGCAAATGGGCACCTGGATCATGCGCACCGCAGCCCGGCAGGCGGCTGCCTGGGTGGCGCAGGGGCACACCGGTTTTCGCATGGCCGTGAACTTGTCGGCCATGCAGCTTGAAGGCGCGGCCTTGCCCACCCTGGTGCGCAGCGTGCTGCAAGAAACCGGCTTGGCGGCGCATTGCCTGGAGCTGGAAATCACCGAGAGCATGGCCATGCAAAACATGGCGCAAACGCTGAGCAATCTGCACGCCTGTAAGGCGCTGGGCGTAAAGCTGGCCATGGATGACTTTGGCACCGGCTACTCCAGCCTGGCTTACCTCAAACGCTTTCCGCTGGATGCGCTCAAGATCGACCAGTCCTTTGTGCGCAACATCACCGAAGACGCTGGCGATGCCGCCATCACCCGTGCGGTGGTGGGGCTGGCGCAGAACTTTGGCATGTCGGTGGTAGCCGAAGGGGTGGAGACGCAGTCTCAGCTGGCGTTTTTGCGGGGCTTGGGTTGCCCGGTTTTTCAGGGCTATCTGTTCAGCAAACCCGTGCCTGCCGTGCAGGCAGCAGAGTGCTTTGCCGGCTATGCGGGCCTGCAAAGCCAGGGCGCTGGTGCTCTGGGATAATCCGGGGCATGAGCGGCAATACCTTCGGACACCTATTCACCGTCACCAACTTTGGTGAATCCCACGGCCCAGCCATTGGCTGCATCATCGACGGCTGCCCTCCGGGCATGGAACTGAGCGAGGCCGATATCCAGTTCGATCTGGACCGCCGCCGCCCCGGCACCAGCCGCCACGTGACCCAGCGCAACGAGCCCGATGCGGTGCAGATCTTGAGCGGCGTGTACCAGGGCAAGACCACCGGCACACCGATTGCCCTGCTGATCCAGAACACCGACCAGCGCAGCAAGGACTACGGCAACATCCTCGATACCTTCCGCCCCGGCCATGCGGACTACACCTACTTCCAGAAATACGGCATCCGCGACCCGCGTGGCGGTGGCCGCAGCAGCGCACGCCTCACTGCACCCATGGTGGCTGCGGGAGCAGTGGCCAAGAAATGGCTGAAGGAAAAGTTTGGCACCGAGTTCCGTGGCTGCATGACGCAGATTGGCGAGCAGGCCATTGGCTTTGAGTCCTGGGACCATGTTCCCCATAACCCCTTCTTTGCACCGGTGGCCGATGTGGCCGCGCTGGAAGACTACATGGACGCCTTGCGCAAGGCAGGCGACTCCTGCGGTGCGCGCATTCGTGTGGTGGCGAGCAATGTGCCCGTGGGCTTGGGCGAGCCGCTGTTTGACAAGATGGATGCCGACATTGCCTACGCCATGATGGGTATCAACGCGGTCAAGGGTGTGGAGATTGGCGCCGGTTTTGCCAGCGTGGCCCAGCGCGGCACCACGCATGGCGACTCGCTCACGCCCCAAGGCTTTGCCAGCAACAACGCTGGTGGCGTGCTGGGCGGTATCAGCACCGGGCAAGACCTGGAGGTGAGCATTGCCATCAAGCCCACCAGCTCCATCATCACGCCGCGCGACTCCATTGACTCTGCTGGCAACCCCATGCAGGTGGTCACCAAAGGCCGCCACGACCCGTGCGTGGGCATTCGCGCCACCCCCATTGCCGAGGCCATGCTGGCCTTGGTGGTGATAGACCATGTGCTGCGCCACCGCGCCCAGTGCGGGGATGTGGTGCACAGCCTGCCGCCCATTCCGGCCAGCATTTAGCACCGCCTAAAGCGGGCACAAAAAAGGGGCCGCGTGGTGAACGCGGCCCCTTTTGCTTGGGTGTTTGTTTATTAACGTCGATTTTTGAGCGGGTTGTCACCCGCAATACCCCAGTCGTGCGGGCCCACGCCAGAGCCAAGAGGGGGCTTTGCGTTTTCCTGCACCTGATCCACGTACCAGAGTGCCAGGCCGGTGCCACCAATCAGGATGATTGCGCCGACCACCAGCTTGAGTACCGTGACCCAGATCTTGGGTTCGTCGTCTTGTTTTTTCATGGAGTGACCTCTGTGGAGTGCGTGCTGTGTGGCATGTCTGTATTTTCTTTCACGGCGCTACCTACTGCCACCGGAATGTGCATTTCTTGCAAAAAAGAATACTAAATTTGCAGTTATAGGTATAAATACTAGGTATCTGGTGCAAATGAGTACTGCAACTGGCTTGGTGAGTATCGTTGATGCAATCAAGCGTAGGTATCTTCCATCTGTCAGTGCTGTCTGCAATCAAGCATTGAACAAAGCACCCCTTCTAACCCTTTGGAGACACAAGAAATGAAATTGAAAACCCGTGTAGCAATGGCTGCGGCCCTGGTGGCTTCCCTGTGTGGCCTGTCCGCTTCGGCCACCGAACTGGTCATCGCCACCGTGAACAACGGCCACATGATCGAGATGCAAAAGCTCAGCAAGAACTTTGAGCAAGCCAACCCCGATATCAAGCTGAAGTGGGTCACCCTGGAAGAAGGCGTGCTGCGCCAGCGCGTCACCACCGACATCGCCACCAAAGGCGGCCAGTTTGACGTGATGACCATCGGCATGTACGAGACCCCCATCTGGGGCAAAAAGGGCTGGCTCAAAGAGTTGAAGGGCGACGCCGCCTACGACGCCGATGACATCCTGCCCGCCATGAAGAGCGGTCTGAGTGTGGACGGCAAGATGTACGCAGCCCCGTTCTACGGCGAGTCTTCCATGCTCATGTACCGCAAGGACCTGACCGACAAGGCTGGCGTGAAGTTTGAAGGCCGCCCCACCTGGGACCAGGTGCGTGACGCTGCCGCCAAGATCCACGATCCCAAGAACGGCGTGTACGGCATCTGCCTGCGCGGCAAGCCGGGCTGGGGTGACAACATGGCTTTCCTGTCCACCATGGCCAACAGCTTTGGTGCCCAGTGGTTTGACATGAAGTGGAAGCCCCAACTGGAAAGCAAGCCTTGGAAAGACGCCGTCACGTTCTACGTGGACCTGCTGACCAAGTACGGCCCTCCCGGCTCGTCGGCCAACAGCTTCAACGAAATCTTGGCCCTGTACAACGAAGGCAAGTGCGGTATGTGGATTGACGCCACCATTGCAGCGTCCTTCATCACCGACCCCAAGCAGTCCAAAGTGGCTGACAAGGTGGCTTTTGCACAAGGCCCCTACAGCGTGACCGAGAAGGGCGCTAACTGGCTGTGGGCTTGGGCACTGGCTATCCCCGCTGGCACCAAGAATGCGGACGCCGCACAGAAGTTCATCAACTGGTCTACTTCCAAGGACTACATCGCCCTGGTAGGCAAGACCAACGGATGGGCTCGCGTTCCTACCGGCACCCGCAAGTCCACCTACGCTAACCCCGAGTTCCAGAAGGCCGCCGTGTTCGCCGCTGCTGAAAAAGCTGCGATTGACTCTGCCAACCCCAACGACAGCACATTGCCCAAGTCTCCGTACGTGGGCGTGCAGTTCGCGGCCATTCCTGAGTTCCAGGCAATTGGTATCGCTGTCGGTCAGCAGATGAGCGCGGCGCTGGCTGGCAAGACCAGCATCGACAAGGCGCTGGCTGCATCGCAAGCGGCGGCTGAACGCGAAATGAAAAAAGGCGGCTACTACAAGTAACGCCTAGCTGGCTACTGCGCAACCCGATCTGACGCCTGTGGTGCTCGCCGTACGAGAGTACGGCTGTGCGCCCCAGGCATCACCTCGGGCTGCTCGCTACGCCATCTAGACATTACTTGAGCCCCATTTCAAGTCCCTCAAAAAACCCCACTCGCTGCTTTCATAAACCCACAACAACAATGAACTGCGCCCCATGAAACGCCTACTACCGCGCCTGCTGCTCACGCCTGCAGTGGCCTCATTGCTCCTGTGGATGATCGTCCCGTTGGTGATGACGATTTACTTCTCCGTCATCCGCTACAACCTGATGCAACCCGACGTCACGGGCTTTGCGGGGCTGGAGAACTTTGAATACTTTTTGACCGACCCCTCTTTCACGGTGGCGGTGGTCAACACGCTGCTGCTGTTGGGCAGCGTCATCCTGATCACGGTGCTCATGGGCATCGGCATTGCGCTCTTGATTGACGATCCGTTCCCCGGGCGCGGCATCGTGCGCCTGCTACTGATCTCGCCCTTTTTTGTGATGCCCACGGTCAACGCACTGCTGTGGAAGCACATGATGATGAACCCCATATACGGTGTGCTGGCGCAGGTGTGGATGTTCTTTGGCGCAACGCCAGTGGACTGGCTCACCGACTTCCCGCTGCTGTCGGTGATCATCATGGTGTCGTGGCAATGGCTGCCTTTTGCGACGCTGATTTTCATGACCTCCTTGCAGAGCATGAACCGTGAGCAACTTGAAGCTGCCCGCATGGATGGCGCCACGTATCTCCAGCAACTGCGCTACCTCTACATCCCGCACTTGGGCCGCTCGGTCGCCGTGGTGGTGATGATTGAGCTGATCTTTTTGCTGAGCGTGTTTGCCGAGATTTACACCACAACCGGTGGTGGTCCGGGCGACGCCAGCACCAACATGGCCTTCCTGATCTTCAAGCAAGCACTGCTCAACTTTGACGCCGGTGTGGCTTCGGCAGGTGCATTGTTTGCCGTGGTGCTGGCCAATATTGCCGCCGCTTTCATGATCCGCATGGTCGGTAAAAACCTGGACAAGTAAGAACATGGCACACCGTTCCAAATACCCTCCCGCGCTCATTTTGCGCACCCTGGCTGCATGGGCTGTAACCTTGCTGCTGTTCTTCCCGCTGGGCTGGCTGGTGCTCACGGCGTTCAAGACAGAGTTGCAAGCCATCTCGGTGCCGCCGCTGCTGTTCTTCACGCCCACGTTTGACAACTTCATTGAAGTGCAAGACCGCAGCGACTACCTGCTGTATGCCAAGAACTCGGTCATCACCAGCGTGCTGTCTACCTTGCTGGGCCTGGCACTGGCAGTGCCTGCTGCTTATTCAATGGCCTTCTTCAAGAGCAAGCGCACCAAAGACATTTTGATGTGGATGCTCTCCACCAAGATGATGCCCGCCGTGGGGGCACTGGTGCCCATCTATGTGCTGGCACAGCAGTCCGGTTTACTGGACACGCAGCTGGGGTTGATCATCATCTTCACGCTGTCCAACCTGCCCATCATGGTCTGGATGCTGTACTCCAACTTCAAGGAAATCCCGCACGAAATCCTGGAAGCCGCGCGCATGGACGGTGCCACGCTGTGGCAAGAGTACTACCGCGTGCTGCTGCCCCTGAGCATCGGCGGCCTGGCGTCCACCGGCCTCTTGTGCCTGGTGTTGAGTTGGAACGAAGCCTTCTGGAGCCTGAACCTCAGCTCCGCCAAGGCCGGCACCTTGGCCACCTTGATCGCCAGCTACTCCAGCCCTGAAGGCTTGTTCTGGGCCAAGTTGTCGGCAGCCTCACTCATGGCCATCGCGCCCATCGTGGTGTTCGGCTGGTTCAGTCAGAAACAACTGGTGCAGGGCCTTACTTTCGGCGCTGTGAAGTGATCCAAACCTATAAGAGACAAAAGCAATGGCATACCTCAATCTACAAGGCATAGAAAAAGAGTTCGGCAATGTGCGCGTGATTCGCGGCATTGACCTGCAGATCAACCAGGGCGAGTTCGTCGTGTTTGTGGGCCCTTCGGGCTGCGGTAAGTCCACGCTCTTGCGCCTGATCGCAGGCTTGGAAGAAACCACCGGCGGCAAGCTGATGCTCGATGGGCGTGACATCACCGACGAGCCGTCTAGCAAGCGCGACCTGGCCATGGTGTTCCAAAGCTACGCGCTCTACCCGCACATGAGCGTGTTTGAGAACATGAGCTTTGCGCTCAAGCTCGCCAAGGTGGACGAGGCGGTGATTCAGGAGAAAGTGGGCCGCGCTGCCAAGATCCTCAACCTCACCAGCTACCTGGAGCGCACGCCCAAAGAACTGTCCGGCGGCCAGCGCCAGCGCGTGGCCATTGGCCGTGCCATCGTGCGCGCACCCAAGGTGTTTTTGTTTGACGAACCGCTGTCCAATTTGGATGCAGCCTTGCGCGGCCAGACCCGTATCGAGATTGCCAAGCTGCACCGCGACCTAGGCGCCACCACCATTTATGTGACGCACGACCAGGTGGAAGCCATGACCCTGGCCGACCGCGTGGTGGTGCTGCGCGACGGCGTGATCGAGCAGGTAGGCACCCCGCTGGAACTCTACGACCGTCCGGCCAACCAGTTTGTGGCCCAGTTCATCGGCACGCCGCAGATGAACGTGGTGCCCGCCAAGGACATGCAGCAACTGGTGCAAGGCACCGCCTTGCCGGTGCAGCCCGACGGCTTTATCGGCCTGCGCCCGGAAAACATAACCCTGTGCGCGCCCGGCCAAGGCCAGCTCAACGGCAAGGTGGAACTGGTGGAAGCGCTGGGCGCCGAGACCCTGATTTATGTGTCTACCGAAGGCGGTGTGCAACTCGTCTCACGCCAGAACGAGCGCACCGAACTCACCGTGGGCAGCGCCATTGGCATGCGCATCGACGTGGATGCCGCCCACCTGTTTGACGCCAAGGGCCGCATCACCCGCACCGGCAAAGCCCGGGAAACATTGGTTCACTAAAGCTTATTGACGGGTCACTTTGCCATGCAAGACACCAACAAACCACTCTTGATGCTCCACCTGGGGCTGGGCTCTTTCCACCGCGCGCACCAGGCCGTGTACCTGCACCAGTTGCAACAAACGGGCGACACGCGCTGGGCCTTGGCAGGCGGCAACATCCGCCCCTACATGGCCGACACCATCGAGGCGCTGATCGCCCAGAACGGCGCTTACACGCTAGAGACCGTCACGCCCCAGGGCGAGCGCACCTACACCCGCATCAGCTCCATCCAGACCGTGGTGCGGCATGACCCCATGCTCTCCGGCCTGATCCGCCTGGGCGCCGATGCAAATACCCGCATCATCTCGTTCACGGTGACCGAGGCGGGCTACTACCTGGATGCCAAAGACCTGCTGGACCTGAACTTCACCGATCTGCAGGCCGACATAGCCGCAGCGAAAGAGGGCAGGGCAGGCAGCACCATTTACGGCGCGTTGGCCGCCATCCTCAAGGCCCGCATGCAGGCCAACGCGGGCGCGGTCACGCTGCTCAACTGCGACAACCTGCGCCACAACGGCGACCGCTCGCGCAGCGGCCTGCTGCAGTTCCTCACGCTGGTGGGCGATCAGGCGCTGTTGGACTGGGTGAAGACCCACACCAGCAGCCCCAACGCCATGGTGGACCGCATCACCCCGCGCCCCACGCCCGCAGTGGCCGAGCGCGTGAAGGCCGCTACTGGCGTGGATGACGCCGCCGCGCTCATGGGCGAGAGCTTTATTCAGTGGGTGATTGAAGACAACTTCATCGCCGGCCGCCCGGCCTGGGAAACGGTGGGTGTGGAGATGGTGGACTCGGTGCAAGCCTACGAGGAAGCCAAGATCCGCTTGCTCAACGCCCCCCACAGCTGCATTGCCTGGGCCGGTACGCTCATTGGCTATACCTATATCCACGAAGGCACACACGACGCCGAGATTCGCCAGTTCGCGTTTGACTATGTCACCAACGACGTGATCCCCGTGCTGGACACACCTGAGAAGCCGTGCCCGCTCAACCTGGCCACCTACCGCGACGTGGTGCTCGACCGCTTTGGCAACCCGGCCATTGCCGACACCAACCAGCGCGTGGCCATGGACGGGTTTTCCAAGATTCCCGGCTTCATGGCGCCCACCTTCCGCGAGCGCCTTGCGCGTAACGAATCCATCAGCAGCGTGGCCATGCTGCCCGCGCTGTTCCTGGCCTATCTCAAGCGCTGGCATGCAGGCCAGATCCACTACACCTACCAGGACCAGGCCATGGACCCCGCAGTGGCCCACGCGATCTGCGAGGCCGCAGACCCGGTAGCCGCCTTCTGTGCCGACCGGCCCTTGTGGGGCAACCTGGCCGGTGATGCCCGTCTGGTGTCCGCCATGCGTGAGGCCACTGCCCGCGTTCAACAATTTGTTCAAAGGAAAACTGCATGACCCGCTTGCAAGGAAAACACGCACTGCTCACCGGCGCCGCCGGTGGCATTGGTTTGGCCGTGGCCGACGCCTATGTACGCGAGGGTGCCAAGTGCACCATTGCCGACATCGGCAAGACCCCCACGCCCGCACTGGCCGCATTGCTGGCCGCCCACCCGGATGCCGTGCACTACGTGCCCACCGACGTGACCCAGAGCGCCGACATCGATGCACTCATCAGCGCCGCCGTGGCGCGCTTTGGTGCCATCACCACGCTGTACAACAACGCTGCCATCTTCGACATGGCCCCGCTGCTGGAAAGCAACGAGGCCATGTACGACAAGATTTTTGCGGTGAATGTGAAGGGCGCTTTCTTCGTCATGCAAAAAGTGCTGGCCCACATGGTGGCGACAGGCGTGCAGGGTGGGGCGGTGGTCAATATGGCGTCCCAAGCGGGCCGCCGGGGTGAGGCGCTGGTGTCGCATTACTGCGCCAGCAAAGCCGCCATCGTCAGCTACACGCAGAGCGCTGCACTGGCCATGGCACCGCACAAAATCCGCGTCAACGGTATCTCGCCCGGCGTGATTGCCACGCCCATGTGGGCGCATGTGGACGCGCTGTTTGCCAAGTACGAAAACCTGCCGCTGGGTGAAAAGAAAAAACGCGTGGGTGAAGCCGTGCCGCTGGGCTACATGGGCGACCCCACCGATATTTGCGGTGCCGCGGTTTTCCTGGCCAGCGATGAAGCCTCCTACATCACCGCGCAGACGCTGAATGTGGATGGCGGCAACGTGATGTCCTGAGCTACAGTTCTTTCACCACCGCCCACACAGCCGCAGCATGCCCGCCAAACCGCGCCAACTCAAACCCGAACTGGAGCACGACTACAGCCGTTCTCCCGAGCTGGGTTATGAGCGGCCGGACCAGGTGGGCATCATTCGCTGCTTGTCGCACGGTTTCCCCACGCCGCTGGCGCGCTGGCACTACCACGACGAGTACGAACTGCACCTGATCACCAGCACCTCGGGCAAGGCCTTTGTGGGCGACTGGATCGGCCAGTTCCAGCCCGGCCATCTGGTGCTGACCGGCCCGCGCCTGCCGCACAACTGGGTCAGCATGGACCTGCCCGAAGGTGGCGTAGCCGAGCGCGATCTGGTCATCCAGTTTCCGCACGGGCCCATGGAAGAGGCCAGCCGCCACATCCCCGAAATGCGCGCCGTGCTGCCGCTGTTGGAGCGGGCCAAACACGGCATTGAGTTTTTTGATTTCCACCCCAAGGCCACCGAACATTGGCGCCGCGTGAAGTCGGCTCAGGGGCTGGCGCGCTTTGGTGCCTTCTGTGATTTTTTGAACGACCTGGCGCATTGCAAAGACTACCGGCTGCTGTCCAACGCGCAAATCCAGAGCGTGGACAACGACGCGCAGCTCGACCAGATCAACGCGATCCTGAGCCGCATTACCGACAACCTGTCCGAGCAGTTATCGGCAGCCTCCTTGGCCGAGGAACTGGGCATGACCGAGAGCCGCTTCTCCCGCTTTTTCCGCCGTGCCACCGGCAACACCTTTACCGACTTTGTGAACCACGTGCGCATCAACCGCGCCTGCCAGTTCCTGATGGAGTCCGACCGCCAGATCACCAACATCGCCTACGACGTTGGCTTCAACAACATCGCCAACTTCAACCGCCGGTTTCTCGACATCAAGGGTATGACGCCGCGTGAGTTTCGGCGTCAGGTGGCGAGTCGGTTTGGTGTGAAGTAAATCTAAGCGCTCACCACAAACTAAACCGCCGCCCCAGCTGCAAAAAGATGTTGTGGTTGCCGCCGCTGCCGGAGGCCAGGCCGAAGAAGATGTCGCCGATCTTGCTGTCCACGCCGATGAAGGCGGTGCCGCTGTACTTGGGGTCGTAGTCCCGGCTGTTGGTCCAGGCGTCGCCCGCTTCGGCCACCAGGCCTACGAAGGTGGGCTGGCGCAGAATGCCGCCGTCGCTCAGGCGGTACATGTAGGTGGCCTGCACATGCACCAGCTTGTCGCCTATGAGTTGCCCCATCTGGTAGGCACCCATGCTCTGGAAACCGCCCAAAAACAAGGGCGCCAGCGAGGTGATACCCGCGCAGTTGTTGCAGTCAAAGAAGTGGTCGGCGCCCAGGTCCAGCCCCAGGTTGATCACGTGCGCGCCGTAGCTCGTGGCCCACAGCGCATTGGCGCGAAAACTGTTGTACTGGTTAGAGCCCGTCACGCCCTGCGCGGCGGCGATGTTGACGTAATGCCCTTGGGTGGGGAAGGACGGGGAGTCCAGCAGGTCGGCGGTGAACTGCAGGTTCATGCCGGTGAAGTTCCACTCGCTGTCCTGCAGCAGGTAGTTCACACTGCCGCCGCCGTCCAGCGCGTAGCTGATCTTCTTGGCGGTGTCGATGTTCACATGGGTCTGGTTGGTCAGCACACCTACCTTGGCCGTGGCGCGCTTGCCCAGGTCGTAGGACAGGCTCATGCCCAGTTCCTGTCGGCGCAGTGTGGCGGTGGCCATTTTTTGCGCCGCAGTCACATCGGGGCGGTACAAGGACAGGTCACTGCTGTTGTAGGTTGCAAAGGCTCCGAGGCCCCAGCGCTTGCCCAGGGGTTGAAAGGCGCGCAATGCCAGCTCACTTTGCGAGCCACCGCGCACATCAGCTTGCAACTCCAATCCTTCGGGCGTGAGCCACGGGCGGCGGAAACCGACGCCCAGCGAGAACAGATTGGTGCCACTGCTCTCGCTGTAAAAGCCCAGGCTGGTCTTGAGGAAGTTGGGGCCGTAGGTCTTTTCGTTCACGTCCACCACCAGCTCGTAGCGCTCGTCCTTCATCTTGCCGAGCTGGTAGTTCAGCCGCTCAAAATTGCCACTGGCGTACAGCACGTCCAGCTTCTCGCCCACCAGGTGCGGCTGGTAGAGCTTGCCCACCATGTCTTCGAGTTCACGCTCTATGAACGCGGTTGGCACATCCTTGTTGCCGGTGACCCGAATGCGGGTAACGACGATGTCGGTGGGCACAAAGTCAGGCGGGCGTGGAGTGGGCTTGGCGGGCGCGGCCGCTACCTGTTGCGCCAGGGCTTTGAAGCGCTGGTCTTGCACTTGCACAGCTTGTTGGCCGACCTGGATGATTTCGGCGGGCTGGCGAAAGCTGCCGAAGTTGAAGTTCTGCAACTGCGGGCGCACCAGAATGTCTTGCGGACGCAGCATGGCAATGTTGCGGCGCTCGTTCTGGCGCATCAGAATTTCCAGCATGCGGTTGGCCACGCTCAGTGCGTTGCCCGCGTCCAGATAGTCGCCAATTTTGTCCGTGTCGCCCAGGTAGGAAGCGACGATGACATCGGCCCCTTCTTGCAGCGCCACTTCCACCGGCAGGTTGGCAACCAAGCCACCGTCCACGTAGGTTTCTCCTTCAATCTCTACCGGCGCAAACACCCCCGGCGCGGCCATGCTGGCGCGCACCACCAGTGCCAGTGTGCCATGGTCAAAAGACACCAGTTCGCCATCGCGGTAGCGCGTAGCCACGGCGCGAAAGGGAATCTTCAACTGGTCAAAGTGGGTACCCGGCGCCACATGGGCGGTGAGCTCTTGCATCAGCGTCAAGAACCGCTGGCCGTCGCTCACGCCGCGTGCAAAGGTGAGCTGCCCGTTTTTGACACCCAGCTCCAGCTCGATGGGATAGCGCTGCTGGTACTCGCGGGTGCGGTGCGGCAGCTCGATGCGGTCCACTTGGTCGAGTGCAATGCGGCCGGGGTCCAGGCTGCCAATGACTTTTTCAATCTCCTGGGTAGACATGCCGCTGGCATACAGGCTGCCAATCACTGCGCCCATGCTGGTGCCGATGATTTTGGCGATGGGAATGTGGTCTTCCTCCAACCGCCGCAGCACCGCAATGTGCGCAAAGCCTTTGGCACCGCCACCGGCCAGCACCACGGTGACTTTGGGTGCAGTGGCTTCTGCCGCGTGCGCTGTGAGGGCCGCAAACACCAGGGCAGACGCCACCAGCACGGCGGCTAAAGGGCTAAGGAGGTTGCGCATAAGGGCGTTCAAAAAAGAAAGGGAGTCAGGCTGTCCGATTATCGGCAGCTTGACTCCCCCATCTGCCCCAGCCGCAGGGGCCGGGGCGGACTCCGTCGGTTACGCGCTTTCCAACTCCGCTACCGGCACGCAGCTGCAGAACAGGTTGCGGTCGCCATAGACGTTGTCCACGCGGCCCACGGTGGGCCAGTACTTGTTGGCTTTGAGCGTGGCCAGCGGGAAGGCACCCAGCTCGCGCGCATAGGGGCGGTCCCATGCGGCACCCAGCACCGTGGCGGCGGTGTGGGGCGCGTGCTTGAGCGGGTTGTTGTCCTGCGGCCAAGCGCCTTTTTCCACTTGCGCAATCTCTTCGCGGATGGCCAGCATGGCACCGATGAACCGGTCCAGTTCGGCCAAAGTCTCGCTCTCGGTGGGCTCCACCATTAGCGTGTTGGGCACCGGGAAAGACAGCGTGGGTGCGTGAAAGCCGTAGTCCATCAGGCGCTTGGCCACGTCTTCGGCCATGACGCCGCAGGTTTCCTTGAAGTGGCGCAAATCCAGAATGCATTCGTGCGCCACATGGCCGGATTCACTGGCGTACAGCGTTGGGTAGGCGTCCGAGAGGCGCGCGCTGATGTAGTTGGCCGCCAAGATGGCCGCCTCGGTGGCGTGCTTCAGGCCATCGGCACCCATCATGCGGATGTACATCCAGCTAATGGGCAACACGGCCGCATTGCCCAGAGGGGCCGCAGACACTGCACCCACTTTGCCTTCCACGCCGCCCGCCACATGGCCGGGCAGGAAGGGCACCAGGTCTTCCACCACGCACACCGGGCCCACGCCGGGGCCGCCACCGCCGTGGGGGATGCAGAAGGTTTTGTGCAGGTTCAGGTGGCTCACGTCACCTCCAAACTCACCCGGCGCTGCCGTGCCCACCAGCGCGTTCATATTGGCGCCGTCCACATACACGCGCCCGCCGTGCTGGTGCACCAGGGCGCACAGCTCTTTCACCTGCGTCTCGAACACGCCATGGGTGCTGGGGTAGGTGATCATCACCGCGGCCAGGTTGGCGCTGTGCTTTTCGCACTGCGCCTGCAGGTCGGCCATGTCCACGTTGCCATTTGCATCGCACTTGGTCACCACCACGCTCATACCGGCCATGGCTGCGCTGGCCGGGTTGGTGCCGTGCGCGCTGCTGGGGATCAGGCAGATGGTGCGGTGCGCTTCGCCGCGCGAGGCATGCCAACCGCGGATGGCCAAGAGGCCCGCGTACTCGCCCTGGCTGCCCGCGTTGGGCTGCAGGCTGATGCCCGCATAGCCAGTGGCCGCGCACAGCCAGGCGCGCAGTTGTGCGTCCAGCTCGGCATAGCCCTGGCGCTGGTCGGCGGGGCAGAAGGGGTGAATGTTGGCGAACTCGGGCCAGGTGATGGGAATCATCTCGCTGGTGGCGTTGAGCTTCATGGTGCAGGAGCCCAGCGGGATCATGCTGCGGTCCAGCGCCAGGTCTTTGTCAGAGAGTGCGCGGATGTAGCGCAGCATGCCGGTCTCGGAGTGGTAACTGTTGAACACCGGGTGGCTGAGGTAGCTGCTGCTGCGCTGCAGATGGGCGGGGATGCGCGGCGCGGCATCTGCGGCAAAGTTGCCCACCTTGGGCAAAGCTTGGCCGGGTTTGGCAAAGATGCCCCACAGCAATGCCAGGTCGTCGCGCGTGGTGGTTTCGTCCAGCGAGACGCTGATGTACTGCTCCCACGACAGGCGCAGGTTCACGCCTTGCGCCACCGCCTTAGCGGCCAGCGCCGTGGCGTCTGCAGCCGAGGCGCAGCGCACGGTGAGGGTGTCAAACGCGGTGTCGCTGGTGAGCGTGTAGCCCAGCGCCTGGATGCCTTGCGACAGGATGGCGGTGTAGGTGGCCACGCGTTGTGCAATGCGCTTCAAACCCGCCGGGCCGTGGTACACGGCGTACATGCTGGCAATCACGGCGGGCAGCACCTGCGCCGTGCAGATATTGGAGGTGGCCTTCTCGCGGCGGATGTGCTGCTCACGGGTTTGCAGGGCCAGGCGGTAGGCCGGATTGCCGTGCACGTCCACGCTCACACCCACCAGACGGCCGGGCATGGAGCGTTTGTATTCGTCGCGGCAGGCCATATAGGCGGCGTGTGGGCCGCCATTGCACAGAGGCATGCCAAAACGCTGGGTGGTGCCCACCACGATGTCGGCGTCCCACTCTCCGGGAGGCGTGATCAGCGTGAGCGCCAGCAGGTCGGCCGCCACGATGAAGGCGGCTTGCTTGGCATGCACCTTGGCCACCTCGGGTGCCCAGTCGTCCACGCGGCCGCTGGTGGCGGGGTACTGTGCGAGCACGGCAAAGTAGTCGCCTTGCAGCAGTGCGGCCCACTCTTCGGCGGAGTTGGCCACCTTGATTTCCAGGCCCAAGGGCGCCGCGCGGGTTTGCAGCACTTCAATGGTTTGGGCGTGGCAGTCACCGGCCACCACGAACACGTTGCTCTTGCTCTTCACGCTGCGCTTGGCCAGCGTCATGGCCTCGGCCGCAGCCGTGGCTTCGTCCAGCATGGATGCGTTGGCAATCGGCATGGCGGTGAGGTCGCAGACCATGGTCTGGAAGTTCACCAGCGCTTCCATGCGGCCCTGCGAAATCTCGGCCTGGTAGGGCGTGTAGGCGGTGTACCAGGCGGGGTTCTCCAGGATATTGCGCAGGATCACGCCGGGCGTGTGCGTGCCGTAGTAGCCCTGGCCAATGAAGTTCTTGAACAGCTTGTTCTTCGCTGCAATGGCCTTGATTTCGGCCAGCGCGGTGGCTTCGGTGATGGCGTCTGGAATGTCCATCTGCGATGCACGCGCAATGCTGTGCGGCACGATGCTCTCGATCAGCGCAGCCCGGCTGGGCTCGCCAATGGCTTGGAGCATGCGCTGTTCATCGGCAGCAGAAATGCCGATATGGCGTGCGATGAATTCGCTGGTGTTTTCGAGGTCTGCAAGGCTGGGGGTGGATGCGTTCGCGGTCATGGCTTTGCGTTCAGAAGCGGGGTTAGGCGGCGAACTGCGTGTAGGCGGTTTCATCCATCAGCGCGTCAAACTGGGCGCGATCGGTCACGGTGATTTTGAAGAACCAGCCTTTGCCCAGCGGGTCGCTATTGGCCAGGGCGGGGTCAGCGCGCAGGTCTTCGTTGACTTCGGTGACGGTGCCGTCCACAGGCATGTACACGTCAGCCGCCGCCTTGACCGACTCGACCACACCGGCCACATCGCCCTTGGCAAACGTCTTGCCCACTTCGGGCAGCTCTACAAACACCACGTCGCCCAGCGCGTCTTGTGCGTGGACGGTGATGCCGACGGTGGCGGTGTCGCCAGCCAGTTGCAGCCATTCGTGGTCGGGGGTGTATTTGATGGTCATGGTGTGTTCCTCAGGGATGAATGCGTTAATAAAAAAAGGGCGGCAGATCAGCCGCGGAAATAGCGGTTGGGCGTGAAGGGCATGGGCGCCACTTCCATGGGCACGGCTTTGCCACGCACGATGGCGTTCACACGGGTTCCCATAGCGGCTAGGCTTGCGGCCACGTAACCGATGGCAATGGGCTTGTCCACCGTGGGGCCCAGCAGGCCGCTGGTGACTTCGCCAATGGCATTGCCTTCCAGGTCTTGCAAGGGCGTGTGGTCGCGCACAGGGATGCGCTCCAGCGCCACCAGGCCCACGCGCTTGCGGGCATTGGCAGGTGCCTGTGCGAGCTGGGCAAGCACTGTGTCTGCACCCGGAAATCCGCCCGCGCGCGCACCGCCTGCGCGGCGCACCTTTTGCATGGCCCACAGCAAATTGGCTTCCACCGGGTTGGTGCTGGTGGTGATGTCATTGCCATACAGGCACAGACCTGCTTCCAAGCGCAGCGAGTTGCGTGCGCCCAGGCCAATGGGTTTGACTTCGGGCTGGGCGAGCAGGGCGCGTGCGAGTGCATCGGCGTCATTGCTGTGCACGGAAATCTCGAACCCGTCTTCGCCGGTGTAGCCGCTGCGGGTCAGGAACACATCGATCAGTTGCATGCCAGTGTTTACGCGGAAGCTGCCGCCGGTCATGAACACCAGCTTTTCCACGCCGGGGGCCAGGCGCGACAGCGCGGTCACGGCCTGCGGGCCTTGCAGCGCCAGCAGCGCCATCTCGGGCATGGGAATGACTTGGCAGCGCGTGCCGATGCGGGCCTGGATGTGGGCTATGTCGGCAACCTTGCAGGCGCCATTGACGACCACAAAAATGTCTTCTTCGCGCTTGAAGAACATCAGGTCGTCCAGAATGCCGCCGTCTTCCGCCAGCAGCAGGCCGTAGCGCTGCTTGCCCACCGGCAGGTCGATCACGTCCACCGGCATCAGGCTCTCAAAGGCCGCAGCGGCGTCCGGCCCCACTAGGCGTAACTGGCCCATGTGGGACACGTCAAACAGGCCCGCCGCGTTGCGGGTGTGGTGGTGTTCGGCCATCAGGCCGGCGGGGTATTGCACCGGCATGGAATAGCCGGCAAAAGGCACCATGCGGGCGCCCAGCTCAATATGCAGGGCGTTGAGGGGCGTGGTGTGCAAAGCGTCGGAAACGGTAGGGGCGGACAAGCGATTTCTCCAAGGGGGCATGTGAATGTCCACGGACGTTTATTCAAAAACATTCCATGGTCTGCCCCCGCTGTCCTCTTTACCTGAGAGATTGGCCGCTGCGCAGCACGGGGCTGGTAGCGATTTGCTCCTTCGGTGGGCTGCCGTCTAGGCTGCCTCTCTCCAGTGGGGTGTCGTCAAACGGGCATGCCGCATGACGCTTGTCAGTCCTTTTGCCTGAGCGTTCAGACTGCTGCGATCAGCAATCCTGCGCCTTCGGCGGCTTCCTCTGGGGATAGCTCTCTCCTGAACAAATGCGATTCTACATGTGCTGAATGCGACCTCTTTCAATTTGTTTGCGTCATGTCGCGGCGGACGCAAAAAAAGCCCGTTGGGTGACGGGCTTTTTGGAGGAGGGCAAGGCCGAATTTACATGTCGGCGTAGTTGGGGCCGCCACCGCCTTCGGGCGTGACCCAGACGATGTTTTGCGTCGGGTCTTTGATGTCGCAGGTTTTGCAGTGCACGCAGTTCTGGGCGTTGATCTGCAGACGGTCTGCGCCGTTGTCTTCCTTGACGTATTCGTACACACCTGCCGGGCAGTAGCGGGCCTCGGGGCCTGCGAACTTTGCCAGATTGATGCTGACGGGCACCGAGGCGTCCTTGAGTGTCAGGTGTGCGGGCTGGTTTTCCTCGTGGTTCACATTGGCCAAGAACACGCTGGAGTTCTTGTCGAAAGTGATCTTGCCGTCTGGCTTGGGGTACACGATGGGCGTGCACTCAGCCGCGGGCTTGAGGTAGGCGTGGTCGGGCTTGTCGCGGCGCAGCGTCCAGGGGAAGTGGCCACGCAGGGCGAACTGCTCGATGCCATTCATGATGGACGCCACGGTCAGGCCCTTCTTGAACCAGCTCTTGAAGTTGCGCGCCTTGTTCAACTCGGCAAACAGCCAGCTCTTTTCGAAGGCTTCGGGGAAGGCTGTCAGCTCATCGTGCTGGCGGCCTGCTTGCAGTGCGTCGAACGCGGCTTCAGCGGCCAGTGCGCCGGTCTTGATGGCGGCGTGGCTGCCCTTGATGCGGCTGGTGTTCAAGAAGCCCGCATCGCAACCCACCAGTGCGCCACCGGGGAACACGGTTTTGGGCAAGGACATCAGGCCACCGGCGGTGATGGCACGTGCGCCATAGGCCAGGCGCTTGCCGGTGACTTCGCCTTTGTCGTTTTCCAGGTAGTAGCGCACGTTGGGGTGGGTCTTCCAGCGTTGGAATTCTTCAAACGGGCTGATGTAGGGGTTGGCGTAGTTCAGGCCGGTGACAAAGCCCATGGCGACTTTGTTGTCGGCCATGTGGTACATGAAGGCGCCGCCATACGTGGCGTCGTCCATGGGCCAACCCGCGGTGTGGAAGGCAAAGCCGGGCTGGTGGCGGCTGGGGTCAATCTCCCACACTTCCTTGATGCCGATGCCGTAGGTTTGCGGATCGCAGCCTGCGTCCAGCGCGTATTTGGCAATGAGCTGTCGACCCAGATGGCCGCGTGCGCCTTCGGCAAAGATGGTGTACTTGCCCAGCAGTTCCATGCCGATCTGGAAGTTTTCGGTGGGCTCGCCATCTTTGCCAATGCCCATGTTGCCGGTGGCCACGCCTTTGACCGAACCGTCTTCCTTGTAGAGCACTTCGGCCGCGGTAAAGCCGGGGAAGATTTCCACGCCCAGGGCTTCGGCCTGGCCGGCCAGCCAGCGGGTCACTTCGGCCAGGCTGATGATGTAGCAGCCATGGTTTTGCACGCAGGGGGGCAACAGGAAGTTGGGGGTGCGGAAGGCAGACTTCTCGCTCAAAAAGCTCACCGCGTCATCGGTCACGGGCTGGTGCAGCGGGGCACCTTTTTCGCGCCAGTCAGGGATGAGTTCGGTCAGCGCGATCGGGTCCATGATGGCGCCCGACAGAATGTGCGCGCCGGGCTCGGAGCCTTTTTCCAGCACCACCACGGAAACCTCTTTGCCGGTTTCTGCAGCACGCTGCTTGAGGCGAATGGCGGCTGACAGGCCGGCAGGACCGCCGCCCACGACAACGACGTCGTATTCCATGGATTCGCGGGGGCCGTACTGTGCCAAGATTTCCTGAGGGGTCATGAAGGGTCTCGCTTGATAATGGGTAAGGATTGAGAAAGATTTTATGCGCTACGTCAGGGCAGTCCTGCCCGAGCAGCGCGCTTTGAAGAAGGGACCGCTATGGCATACACCATCGATTTGTCTGGCCGTGTGGCCTTTATCACCGGCGCCAGCAGCGGCTTGGGCGCACAGTTTGCAAAAACGCTGTCGGCGGCCGGTGCTGCCGTGGTGCTGGCCAGCCGTCGGGTTGAACAGCTCAAAGACCTGCGCGCCTGGATTGACGGCGAAGGCGGTGATGCCCACGTGATCGAGCTGGATGTGACCGACCATGCGTCCATCAAGTCGGCGGTGGCGCACGCCGAGACCGAGGTGGGCTCCATCGACATTCTGGTGAACAACGCGGGCGTGAGCACCACGCAGCGCCTGCAGGATGTGATGCCGGAAGAGTTTGACTTCATCTTTGACACCAATGTGAAGGGCGCCTTCTTTGTGGCCCAGGAAGTGGGCAAACGCATGCTGGCCCGCGCCCAGGGCGCGGCCCCTGGAAGCTATACCGGCGGGCGCATTGTGAATGTGGCATCGGTGGCGGGTCTTAAGGCGGTGCCGCAAATTGGCACGTATGGCATGAGCAAGGCGGCGGTGGTTCAGATGACCAAGGCCATGGCCTTGGAGTGGGGAAAATACGGCATCAATGTGAATGCGCTGTGTCCGGGCTACATCGACACCGAGATCAACCACCGCCACTGGAAAACTGAAGCGGGGCAAAAGTTGATCCATATGCTGCCCCGCAAACGCGTGGGGCAGGTTGCGGATCTGGATGCCATGCTGGTTACCCTGTGCTCCGACCAAAGCCACTTCATCAACGGCGCGGTGATTTCCGCCGACGATGGCTTTGGTGTTTAGCAACTAGCGCGTCCGTTTAACACGCCTGTTTAACGCGGTGCCAGACGAATGGCGCCGTCGAGGCGAATCACCTCGCCGTTGAGCATGTCGTTCTCGAAGATGTGGCGGGCCAGCTTGGCATAGTCTTGCGGTGTGCCCAGGCGCGAAGGGAAGGGGACGGCGGCAGCCAACGAATCCTGCACTTCCTGGGGCATGCCAAACATCATGGGTGTACCAAAAATGCCGGGGGCAATCGTCATGTTGCGAATGCCGTTGCGCGCCAGGTCGCGGGCAATTGGCAGGGTCATACCCACGACGCCGCCTTTGGACGCGCTGTAGGCAGCTTGTCCCATTTGGCCGTCATAGGCGGCAACCGAAGCGGTAGAAATCAACACTCCGCGCTCGCCCGTGGATTCTGGTTCGTTCTTGCTCATGGCATCTGCCGCCAGGCGAATCATGTTGAAGCTGCCCACCAGGTTCACGGTGATGCACTTGCTGAAGGTAGCCAGGGCATGTGCGCCGTTTTTGCCAATGGTTTTCTCTCCGGGGGCAATACCTGCGCAATTCACCAGGCCCATGAGCTTGCCCATGGAAACCGCCTGGGCGACCACGGCCTGGCCATCGGCCTCACTGCTGACGTCGCACTTCACGAATGCACCACCAATGTCTTTGGCTACCGCTTCGCCTTTTTCGACCTGCATATCGGCAATGACCACCTTGCCGCCTGCTGCGGCTAGCATGCGGGCGGTGCCTTCACCCAGCCCGGAGGCGCCGCCTGTCACGATAAAAACCTTGCCTGCAATTTCCATGGTTTGCTCCTGTTGTGTGGGGTGTGATTGACGTTTACGTAAACGTCAATTATGTCCTATGAAACGGACAGGATGGGTTCATTTGCGTTGAAAGGGCGGAGGAGTGGTTTTCCACTGCTATAATCTGAGACTTCCATAGCGGCGCATCGTTGCCATGGAGCACGACGGAAAGCTTCCGTTTTTGGTGGCCTGAGAATTCAGGCGGTTAGCTCAGTTGGTTAGAGCACCACCTTGACATGGTGGGGGTCGCTAGTTCGAATCTAGTACCGCCTACCAAAAAGCAAAGCCCCGATAGATGATGAGTCTATCGGGGCTCTTTTGTTTGTGGCCTAAAACCCGTACATGCGCTTCGGGTTGTCCCACATGATTTGCTTGCGTTCCGACGGTGACAAATGGCCCTCCCAGCGCTTGAGCATGGGGCCGTAGTCCAGGCGGGATGGTGCCTTCAGATAAGGCCAGTCCGAGGCCCACAGGCATTGCTCCAAGCCAAAGGCTTGAATGAGCGCATCCCAGTAATTGCGCGCATCCGCAAACGGGAAGCCTTGCGCAGAAAACTTCGCTTCTCCCGACAACTTGACCGCCGCACGGCCTTCGCGGCCCAACGTCAGCAGGGCCTGAAAGCCCGCTTGCGCAATGCCGCGCTCAGCAACGGGTCTGCCGCAATGGTCAAAGGCTACGCGCACCTGCGTTCCTTCCAAATATGGCAACAGGTCCAGCAACTGGTCTGCTTCAACCTGGATGTTCGCCCACAGGTCTAGCGCCTCCAGTTTTTGCAGCAAGGCTTTCAAATGCGTGGCGTAGTAGGCCAATCCATTGAGCGCAATATTGAAAGCCACGCCCACCACGCCTTGTTGTTTGAGTGCTGCAAGTGCTTCGCCAGAGATGTCATTGGGCACCACGGCAATGCCCTTGAACCGCCCCTCGCCTGTGGCAATCGCGTGCAGCATGCAACGGTTGTCCAGGTTGTAGCCCGAGTTGGGGCCGACCAATAAGGCGTGTTGCACGCCATAGCAGGACATGACGTGTTCAAGGCTGTTCTGGTCACCAATCTCTTGCCCTTGCGGGCGGTACAACACGTCGGCCGCGTAGGGAAAGCGCACCGGGTCCAGGATGTGGCAGTGCGTGTCGATCTTGGGTTCGGAAAAGAAGTCCATGCTCAAAAAGTCGCCATGATGGCGCTGCGCAGTTCATCCGTGATTTCGGGCATCACCCCAAACCATGCGTTGAAAGCAGGGCGGGCCTGGTTGAGCAACATGCCCAGTCCGTTGACGGTGGCGTTGCCGCGCAGGCGGGCCGCCTTGAGCAGCGGCGTTTCCAGCGGGATGTAGATGGCGTCAGACACCAGCGTGGTCGTGGGCAGGCGGTCCAGTTGGATGTCGAGGTCGGGCTGACCATGCATGCCCTGGTTGGTGGTGTTGACCAGCAACGCAATGTCGCTCAGTGCCTCGTGGCGTTCGCTCCAGTCAAACACTTGCACCCCGGCGCCAAACTCGTCAGCCAGCGCCTGAGCTTTGCTTTTGGTACGGTTGACGAGGCGGATTTCTGTGGCGCCCTGATCCAGCAAGCTCAAGACCACAGCGCGTGCCGCACCGCCCGCACCCAGCACCGTGGCCGGGCCGACATTGGCTTGCCAGTCGGGCTTGGCGTCACGCAGGCTTTGGATGTAGCCATAGCCGTCATTGTTGAAGCCATGCAGCGCGCCCTCGGGGGTGACCACGATGGTGTTGATGGCACCCATGCGACGGGCCAATGGGTCAACCACGTCCATGAGTTTCATGGCATCTACTTTGTGGGGGATGGTCACATTGCAACCGGCAAGACCCAAAGCGGGAAGGCCGCGGATGGCGTCTTCCAGTTTGTCGGGTTGCACCGGAAACAGGCCGTAGGCGCCTTGCAGGCCGTACTGGCGAATCCAGTGGTTATGGATGACGGGCGAACGCGAATGCGCTACCGGCCACCCCATGACGCCAGCCATTACGAACTTGTTTGCCATCAGATCAGACTCCAGGTTATTTAAAAACTGGCGCCATTATCCGAACATCGCCCACGCAGCACCGGGATGCCCAGCTAATACTAGCTATAACAAATGTGCATCTCCTGGTAGCCCACTCTCAGGCAGTTGCGTTCAATCGGGCAAAGCGACGGAATGCTCTCCCATAGGGGACGAAGGCGTTTGGGGATCAATGGCGTAATAGTCGCCCGCTTCGGATGTGAAGATGTGGGCAGCAATATGCAGGCCTTGTGGCGCGTCCAGGCTGCCTGCCGCAATAGAAATCCTTTCCTTGCCGGTTTCTTCAAAAAACAGGCTGGAGCCGCAGACTTCACAAAAGCCTCGGCGGTACCCCGGAACGGCACTGTACCAACGCAAGCCGCTTTGCTCGGTGAGCGAAAAATAGGCTCGGCGGCAGGCAGTGGCAGCCACAAAGTGGCCACTGGTGCGACGGCATTGCTCGCAGTGGCACGCAATGATGGGGCGTAGTGTGCCGTTCACTTCATAACGCACGCCACCGCATGCGCAACCACCGGAAATGACTTGTGTCATTGAAATCTCCATTGAAGTACTGGGTGGCATTCTGATGCCGTCTGCTTGCCGCACTAGGGTATTCCTAGAAGGGGGCGGTTGGATGCATCCCTAAAATGTGCTGCAGTGCAGTACATTGGGTGCTTCGCAGAGGAAGCACGAAAAATCATGACAAAAACCAACGCCCAAGACCCGTCCTCGACCGAACGCGTCATCAAGAAATACCCCAACCGCCGCCTGTACGACACCGATACGTCCAGCTACATCACGCTGACCGAAATCAAACAGCTGGTGATGGACAACGAAACCTTTGTCGTGCGCGACGCAAAGACAGGGGACGATTTGACCCGCAGCATCCTCCTGCAAATCATTCTGGAAGAAGAGGCGCACGGTTCGCCTATGTTCACCGCGCCGGTGCTGTCCAACATCATCCGTTTCTATGGACACGCCATGCAAGGCTTTATGGGTGGTTACCTAGAAAAGAACATGCAAGCGCTAATGGACATGCAGTCGCCCATGGTCAAGGGCGTAATGGGCAACAACATGTTCACCCAGATGCAAGAGCAGATGCAGAAGCAGACCGAGCAGTTTTTGGGCAGCTTGGGTATCAAGCGATAAGCCTGCAAACCCCGGCATTGCAAATGCTGGGACAATCGGGGGATGAGTGAAGCACCATCTACTACTGTCCCCGTATCCAAGGCGCCGCAAGTCGGTTTCGTGAGTTTGGGTTGCCCCAAGGCCCTTACCGACTCCGAACTGATCTTGACCCAGCTGAGTGCCGAGGGTTACCAAACTTCCAAAACCTTCCAGGGCGCGGACCTGGTCATCGTCAATACCTGCGGTTTCATTGATGATGCAGTGAAAGAAAGCCTGGACACCATTGGCGAAGCCTTGGCTGAAAATGGCCGCGTAATCGTCACCGGTTGTCTCGGTGCGAAGACCGGGCAGAGTGGCGGCAACATGGTGCGCGAGATTCATCCCAAGGTGTTGGCAGTGACCGGCCCGCACGCCACACAAGAAGTGATGGACGCGGTGCACACCCACTTGCCCAAACCGCATGATCCTTTTGTGGATCTGGTGCCCAACGCGTTTGGCGTCGCTGGTATCAAACTGACTCCCAGGCACTATGCCTATCTGAAGATCAGCGAAGGCTGCAACCACCGCTGCACCTTCTGCATCATCCCTAGCATGCGCGGCGATCTGGTGTCGCGGCCTATTGGAGATGTGCTGACCGAAGCGCGTGCCTTGTTTGAAGGCGGTGTCAAAGAGCTGTTGGTGATTAGCCAAGACACATCGGCCTACGGTGTGGATGTGAAATACCGCACCGGTTTCTGGGATGGCAAGCCCGTCAAAACCCGGATGCTGGAACTGGTGCAAACCTTGGGTGAGTTGGCGAAGCCCTATGGTGCATGGGTGCGTTTGCACTACGTGTACCCGTATCCCAGCGTGGATGAAATCTTGCCTTTGATGGCCAGTGGTTTGGTGTTGCCGTATCTGGATGTGCCGCTGCAACACAGCCACCCGGATGTGCTGCGTCGCATGAAGCGACCGGCCAGCGGTGAGAGGAATTTGGAGCGCATCCAGCAATGGCGCGAAGTGTGTCCTGAGCTGGTGATTCGCAGTACCTTCATTGCAGGCTTCCCTGGCGAGACGGAGGAAGAGTTTGCGCATTTGCTTTTGTTCTTGGAAGAAGCGCAAATTGATCGTGCGGGTTGTTTTGCCTATAGCCCGGTGGATGGCGCTGCGGCTAATGCATTGCCCGGCATGTTGCCTGCTGAGTTGCGTGAAGAGCGGCGCGCGCGTTTCATGGAAGTGGCCGAGCGCGTGTCGGCAGCGCGCTTGCAACGCCGTGTCGGTGCCACCATGCAGGTGTTGGTGGACTCTGCGCCCGGCATGGGCAAAAAAGGCGGGCTGGGTCGCAGTTATGCCGATGCGCCAGAGATCGATGGAGTTGTGCGTTTGTTGCCGCCGGAAAAAATTAGCAAGACACTGAAAGTGGGTGAGTTCACCAAGGCGCGCATCGTTAGCGCAGAAGGCCACGATCTAGTGGCGCAGCCTTTTTGATTGATTCATGAAGTAGGGCCTGTGATTAACAGGCCCTTTTGTTTGTCACAAATTTTTGCCAACAAAAAAGCCGCTCTTTTGGAACGGCTTTTTGTTTATCTGCATTACCATTGTTGGTGCCCAGAAGAGGACTCGAACCTCCACGATGTTACTCGCTAGTACCTGAAACTAGTGCGTCTACCAATTCCGCCACCTGGGCATTTCAGGAAAGAAAGGTATTGTATCAAAAATTTTAGCCATCCCAGCGCATTGCTGGAAGAAATTGAAGGAATTGTTCAAGGGCATCGTGATGGGCACGGTTTCGTGTCTCGTGATGACGGGGCTCCGGACATCTATTTGCCTCCTAACGAGATGCGTGCGGTGCTGCATAAAGACCGCGTCAAGGTGCGCATTGTCCGCAGCGACCGCAAAGGTCGGCCCGAAGGACGTGTGGTGGAAATTGTGGAGCGCTCCGCACAACCCATCATCGGCCGCTTGCTGCAAGAGAGTGGTGTCTGGCTGGTTGCTCCCGAAGACAAGCGCTACGGCCAAGACATATTGATACCCAAGGGCGCAACCAGTGTGGCTAAACCGGGTCAAGTCGTGGTGGTGGAATTGGTGGAGCCGCCGGCACTCTTCGGTCAACCAGTTGGGCGCATCAAAGAGGTGTTGGGCGAAGTAGATGACCCCGGTATGGAAATTGAAATTGCGGTGCGTAAATACAGCGTGCCGCATGAGTTCTCGCAAGCCTGTGTGGCGCTGGCGCGAACCCTGCCGGAGAGTGTGCGCCCAGCAGACCATGCCAATCGGGTAGATCTCACGGACATTCCCTTGGTCACCATTGACGGTGAAGATGCGCGTGACTTTGACGATGCTGTGTATTGCGAGCCCTATAGCAAAGGGCGCGGAAAAAGCGCCATCAAGGGCTGGCGCCTGTTGGTGGCGATTGCCGATGTGAGTCACTACGTGGAAACCGGCAGCGCAATTGATGTGGACGCCTACGACCGAGCCACCAGCGTGTATTTCCCGCGCCGCGTGATACCCATGCTGCCGGAAAAGTTGTCCAACGGTCTGTGTTCGCTGAACCCTGAAGTGGAGCGCCTGTGCATGGTGTGCGACATGCTCGTTACCGACGAGGGCGTGGTGTCTGCGTACCAGTTTTACCCGGCGGTAATGTGGAGCCATGCGCGTTTTACCTACACCGAGGTGGCCGCTATTTTGGGCAACACCAAGGGGCCGGAAGCCGTCAAACGCAAAGACCGCGTCAATGATTTGCTGAACCTGCATGGCGTATTTCAGGCCCTGCTGAAGCAGCGCCAAAAGCGCGGTGCGGTGGACTTTGAAACCACTGAGACGCAAATCGTTTGTGATGACAACGGGCGTATCGAAAAGATCGTCCCGCGCACCCGCAACGTGGCGCACCGCGTGATTGAAGAGGCCATGCTGGCTGCCAATGTGTGCAGTGCCGACTTCATCGCGCAAAGCAAGCATCCTGGCCTGTTTCGCGTGCATGAGGGCCCAACGCCCGAGAAGAAGGAAATCCTGCGCAACTACCTCAAAGCCATTGGCCTGGGCATGACGATCAGCGATGACCCGTCACCCGGCGAGTTCCAGGCGATTGCGGTGGCCACCAAAGACCGACCGGATGCGCAGCAGATTCACTCCATGTTGCTGCGCTCCATGCAGCAGGCCATCTACACGCCGATCAACAGCGGTCACTTCGGTCTGGCGTTTGACGCGTACACCCACTTCACCAGCCCGATCCGGCGCTATCCGGATTTGCTGGTGCACCGGGTGATCAAGGCCATTCTGGGCAGCACCCGTTATCAACTGCCCACTTTGCCCACGCCGGGCGAGGCGCATGCCAAGTTGGCACGTCGCTTGGAAAAAGGTTTGGCTGGTAAGGTCAAAGACCCTTCGGAAAAGCCCCGCAAAGCGAGTGCAGAAGGTTTAGCCTGGCAGGCTGCGGGCTTGCATTGCAGCGCCAACGAACGCCGTGCCGACGAGGCCAGTCGCGATGTGGAAGCGTGGCTCAAATGCAAATACATGCGCGAGCATTTGGGCGAGGAATACGGCGGTGTGGTCACCTCTGCCACCAGCTTTGGCTTGTTTGTGACGCTGGATTCCATGTATGTGGAAGGCTTGGTACACATCACCGAATTGGGCGGTGAGTATTTCCGCTTTGACGAGATGCGCCAGGAACTGCGCGGCGAGCGTACTGGGACGCGCTATGCCATTGGTACGCGTGTGCGCATCCAGGTGAGCCGTGTGGATCTGGATGGCCGCAAGATTGACTTCCGCTTGGTCAATGAAAACGATGGTTTTGCTGCGCGTGCGCTGACAGACAAAACGGGTAATCGCGAGTCCAAATCGCGCCCGGCAACAGTGGACCGTTTTGATGTGGAGGCCAGTGGCCGCGCGCCTGCGTTTAAAGCGGAACCACGCAAACGCGGTGCGGCCAAGTCGGGCAAGGGCGACAAGGCATCGGCTGCCAAGTCTGGCGGGCGCGCTCCTGCCGCTTCGAAAAAATCGACCCGTAAAAAGCGCTAGGTCAGCTCAGATTCGCTGGCAGAGTTCGGAGGCATGCAGCACCGGACCAGGCCAGCGGTCTGCAGCCAGCCCGTGGCGGTAAACCGCAGCGCATGCGGCTTCCACAACGGGTGTGCCTTGTGCCATTACAGCGCCAATCAGCCCGGCCAAGACGTCGCCTGTGCCTGCAGTTGCCAGTTTCGCGTTGCCTGTGGGGTTGATGCGCGGCGTCTCATTCGGCGCGGCAATCAGGGTTCCTGAACCTTTAAGGACCACCACGCAGTCGTAGCGCTGCGCCAATTTTTGTGCGCTGCCGATGCGATCGGCTTGCACCTCGGCCACGCTGCAGCCCAGCAGGCGTGCGGCTTCCAATGGGTGTGGGGTGATTACTGTGCTGGCGGCTGGGCGTTGGCGGAGTTGCGCTTGCAAAGCCGGCTGCAAAGCAATGTGGTTCAGCGCGTCGGCGTCCAACACCAGATGCCTGGCTTCGTGCATAAGAGTTGGCAATTGATTTGCAATGTCCTGCCCACCGCCGCAACCTGCAACGACAGTCATGAACGCCCAATCCAAGGTGCCGGGCGCGCGGACCATCAGCTCGGGGCATCCCGTGTCCAGCGACGGGGCATTCGCATCCAGCAGGCACACAAAAACACGTCCCGCACCGCCATGCAACGCGCTGTGCGCTGCCAGCAGCGCGGCTCCGGTCATGCCTTGCGAGCCACCCACTATGGCAACGTCGCCAAAGCTGCCTTTGTGGCTGGCGTGGGGGCGGTCAAGGAGGGGCGGTGGGCCAACCAACCATGCTTGCGCAGGCAATGCGTTGTCTGCGCCCAGCTGGTTGAACCAGATGTCGCCACAGGCGTCGCGGCCGTTCGCGGTGAATAGCCCGGGCTTCAAGGTGAGCATGCTCAGGGTGTGGTCGGCTCGCACATGGTTTTTTTGCGTGGTACCGCTATTGGCATCCAAGCCTGTAGGGATGTCCACGGCGATGGTGGTCGCAGCTGATGTGTTCATGCACTCCGCCCAGTCGGAATAAGGAGCGGACAACGGGCGCATGGACCCTATGCCGAACAGCGCATCAATGCAGACATCGAATTGTGCGGGTACGTCAGACTGCATCGCCACGCCGGCTTCGCATGCTGCTGTCCATGCTTGGCGCGCGTCTCGTGGCGCCGATGCAGGGTCATGCACCAAGCTGACCACAGGCTGTTTGCCCCACAGGTGAAGGTGGCGTGCGGCTTCCAGACCATCCCCGCCATTGTTGCCGGGGCCGCAGGCGATCCATATCCGCTTGGCCTGCGGGGCCACCGCCAGGGTCAGATGGGCCAGCGCCAAGCCAGCCTCCTGCATCAGTGACAGGCCACCACCCGCATCGGCGACGGTCTCTAACTGGCGCGTGTGCGCTACGTCATGCAGGGGCCATGCTTGCTGGGAAGCCGCACCGTGTTTGCCGACGATGCGTTCAGAATTCGTAGACATCACCTTCGCGGGCCAAGCGCACGTCCATGCCGGATGCGTTGTGCGCATGTGTTTCCAGCGCGGCGGCGAACACGGTCTCTAAGGCGTCATCGCTGCGGGTGGGCTCGTGGTGGGTGCAAAACAAAACCTTGGCACCGGCCGCCTTGGCTGTCGCGATGCTGGTGCCGTAGGTGCCATGCCCCCAGCCCTTTTTGCTGGCGTATTCGGCGTCGGTATACGAGCTGTCTGCGATGAACACATCCACGCCGCGAATTGCTTCTTGGATGGAGCGGTTTTTTTCATCGACGAAAACTTGGTACTCGGCGTAACCATCTTCTCCCGGCTCGTAGATGTTGTAGGGCGGCTCGTGGTCACCGGTGAAGAAGACGGACTTGCCATCGCATTCCACGCGGTAACCAAAGTCAATCACCGGGTGGTTGAGCAGGCACGGTGTCACCTTGGCCGAACCGACTTGCACTGTCTCGTTGGGCATGAGCGTGACGTATTCAATGCGGGCTTTCATCTCGGCCTCTCGCACCGGAAAAAAGCTGTACTGGAGTTGCACCGCCATGACCTGTTCGATGCCCTTTCCGGATACTGGATCAAAGCCCCCGTGCAGGCGCAGCGTGTTTCCAGGAATGAAATTGGGGATGAACAGGGGCAGGCCCTGAATGTGGTCCCAGTGGGAGTGGGTGATCAACACATTGGCCGTTACCGGCAACTCCGCCAACAGCGCCTGCGACAACTGAAAAATGCCGGTGCCCGCGTCCAGAACGATGAGTTCGTTGCTATCGGTGCGGATTTCGATGCAGGTGGTGTTGCCGCCGTAGCGAACCGTCTTGGGGCCCGGGCAGGCGATGGAACCACGTACGCCCCAGAATTTGACCTTCATCGTGTTCGCCTCACAGTTTTGCGAAAATCTTGGCCTCTTCGAAGAGGGCATTCAGGTCGCCCATGGAGGCGATGACCTGGTCCAGTGTGCCGCCCAGTCGTTTTTGCACGGCGGCTGGGAATTCATCAAAGCAGGGGTTGCCGCCAAAGCCGAACTGCAGCTTTTTGCTGATCTGGTTTGCGCCAAACACGCAAGCACTCATGTCGGTGTCTTTGAGCGTCTCAATGCTCTGATGTCCAATCGTCTGTATCAATGCTGGGGCAAAGCGCCACTTTTCGGCCAGCATGGCACCCACCACGAAATGGTCGGCTCCGATGTGCTTTTGCAAGGTGACATGCAAGGGGATGTTGGCCGCCTGGCTCTCTTCCAGTGCTGCCTTGAATTCCTTGGGCATGAACTGCGCAAAAACCACTTTTCCAAAGTCGTGCAACAGGCCGCCGATGAAGCAGTCCATGGGGTCGGCGTCGTCCACCTTATGGGCCAGTTGTTTGGCGATTCCTGCCGTGGCCAGTGAGTGCAGCAGGTACTGTTGCACGTCAAAGCCAGAGGGGTTGTCCTTGGGCAGCATGCCGATGGCGGCAATGCTCAAAGCCAGGTTTTTGATGGTGTTAAAGCCCAGGTAGACCACAGCGTGGCCAATGGAGGTGATTTGCTTGGGCAGGCTGTAGTAAGCAGAGTTGACGACCTTGAGAATCTTGACCGTCACCACCGGGTCTTTGTCAATCACATCGACTAAGTCTTTGGGGGTGCTGTTGACGTCGCGGGTGAGTTCCAGAATGCGCTGCACGCTCTTGGGGAATGCGGGCATGCCGTCTACGGCGGCGGCAAGTCGTTGGGAAAGTTCAGGGCTCATGGCGTGGCATTTTTGTTGCGTCCATTGTGTCAGCTTGCCGCACCCGCGCAAAGCAATTTTCAGGATAGAAAACGGCTGGCATGCAATTTGGTGGCATCCAGGTCTGCCTGCCGGCCGCCCACCAAGTCTGCAATGACCCGCGCCGAGCCGCAGGCCATGCTCCAGCCGTTGTGGCCATGCCCCAGGTTCAGCCAGATTCCCGGGGCCTCGCCGGGGCCAACCAGGGGCAAACCGTCGGGCGTGAACTGGCTGGCACCTTTCCACAATTGCGCGCTGCGGCTGAAGTCGGCAGCCCCCGGAAACAGGGTGTTGAGCGTGCGGTACAACTGCTTGACGGTGTTGGCGTTGTTGCCTGTCTTTTGGGTTCCAAGCTCTGCCCCTCCGGAAACGCGCACCCTGGCGCCTATGCGGCTGATGCCCATGCGGGTGTGCATGTCCTGTACGGCGCTGCGCGGTGCGTTCAAGGGCTCGCGTATAGGCGCGCTGAGTGAGTAGCTCCACACGGTAGTGAGCGGCAAAGGTTTGCTGCTCTTGGCGAGCGACGCCGCACCTGTGCCAGCGCAAATGACCACGTGGTCCACGTGTTCCGCGGTCCCTGTAGTGGTGTGTATTTGAATGCCTTGGGCGTGGCTGATGCCGCTCACGGGTGTGTTGAAGCGCAGTTGCCCACCGAGGTCGGTCAGCTTGTCTTTGAGCAGGTGGGCGAACTGCCTGCAGTTACCAATTTCATCGCTGGGAAAATAAGTGGCGGCATGGAAATCGAAATCCGCCTGCAGTGCAGGTTCCATGGCGCGTGCTTCTTCTGGTGTCAGCGTCTGCGAAGCCAGGCCAAGCTCCTTGAGCGCTGCCAACTGGTTTTGGAAAAGAGATAAGCCAGCCTCGGATTTCCACAGCAGCAATTGCCCCTGGGCTTGTTCATGGGTTAGCGACTCTTTGAGTGCCAGTGCGTGGAGACGCTCCTGGCTGTAGGCCGCCAACGCGTGGGCGCTCGCCAATTTTTCGGCATGGACCTTGTCGGCGGTCTTCCAGCCGTAGAGCCAGCGCATATCGCCCAATGACAGGCTTTTACCCAGCGTGACTCCAGAGGGGTGCGTCATTCGGCGCATCCAAGACCCGGAATGCAGGCTTGGGAAAGCCAACGGATGCGACAGGCTGGGCGACAGGTGCCCGGCGCAGGCAAAGCTGGCCTCTTGGGCTATGGACGCATTGCGCTCAAAAACGATGACTTCGTGCCCGTCTTGGGCTAATTCGTATGCCGTGCACATGCCGACGATTCCGGCACCAATAACCGCAATTTTCATGAAAACCTGTTTTGCCCGTGTGGAGTCAGTCGCGGCGCGGGGAGGGGTGAGGGCTAACCCGTACTTCCATGCTAAAATCTGCGGGTTGTGCAGGTGGTGCATTCGTTGCTACCCACAATAAATCGCAAACCGGTTCTGACAAGGTGTTGTGTTTCGAAGAATTTTATATTCACCGAACGCAATCGACGGACCGGATTTAAGACCCAACCTTTGGAGTAAATACATGGCAGTTACTATGCGCGAGATGCTGGAAGCCGGCGTCCACTTCGGTCACCAAACCCGCTTCTGGAACCCCAAGATGGCCCCGTTCATCTTCGGTCACCGCAACAAGATTCACATCATCAACCTGGAAAAGTCGCTCCCGATGTTCCAGGATGCCGCCAAGTTCGTGCGTCAGCTGTCTGCCAAGCGCGGTACTATTTTGATGGTCGGTACCAAGCGTCAAGCCCGTGAAATCGTCGCCACCGAAGCCCAGCGCGCAGGTGTGCCGTATGTGGATCAGCGTTGGTTGGGCGGCATGCTGACCAACTTCAAGACGGTCAAGACATCCATCAAGCGCCTCAAGGACATGAAGGTTCAGCAAGAAGCTGGCTTGGAATCCATGAGCAAGAAAGAGCAGCTGATGTTCGCCCGCGAACTCGAAAAGCTGGAAAAAGACATCGGCGGCATTCAAGACATGAATACGCTGCCCGACGCGATTTTCGTGATCGACGTGGGCTACCACAAGATTGCTATCGCTGAAGCCCGCAAGCTGGGTATTCCTTTGATCGGTGTGGTGGACTCCAACCACTCTCCCGAAGGCATCGACTACGTGATCCCCGGTAACGACGACTCTTCCAAGGCTGTGACTTTGTACGCCCGTGGCATTGCGGATGCTGTGCTCGAAGGCCGTGCCAACGCAGTGGACGATGTGGTCAAGGCTGTGGCCGAAACCGAAGACGAATTCGTCGAGGTCAACGAGGCTGCTTAAGGCATTGCCCAATTCCAAAAGGGGGCTTTGTTGCCCCTTTTTTTTAGCTGATATTGAAACTGAACTGAATACGGAGAATTAAAGATGGCTGCAATTACCGCAAGCATGGTTGCCGAACTGCGTGGCAAGACCGATGCCCCCATGATGGAATGCAAAAAGGCTTTGACCGAAGCCGAAGGCAACATGGAAAAAGCCGAAGAGCTGCTGCGCGTCAAGCTCGGTAGCAAGGCTGGCAAGGCCGCCGCTCGTGTGACCGCTGAAGGCGTGGTGGCCAGTGCTGTTGAAGGCAATGTGGGCGCCTTGCTCGAAGTCAACTGCGAAACCGACTTTGTGACCAAGAACGACAGCTTCTTGGCATTGGCCAACGCTGCTGCTGCACTGATCGTCAAGCACAACCCTGCTGATGTAGCCGCCCTGAGCGCACTGGCTTACAGCCAAGACGGTTTCGGTCCCACCTTGGAAGACGTGCGCAAGGGCCTGATCGGCAAGATCGGCGAGAACATGACCTTCCGTCGTTTCAAGCGTTTTGACTCCGGCAAGCTGGCCACCTATCTGCACGGCACCCGCATTGGCGTGGTCGTTGAGTTTGACGGTGACGAAGTCGCTGCCAAAGACGTTGCCATGCACGTGGCCGCCATGAAGCCCGTGTCGCTGTCCAGCGCCGAGGTGCCTGCCGAATTGGTGGAGCGTGAGCGTTCTGTTGCTGCCGCCAAGGCTGCTGAAGATGCTGCTGTGGCAACTGCCGCTGGCAAGCCCGTGCAATCTGCTGAAATCGTTGCCAAGCGCATCGAAGGCGGCGTGCAGAAGTATCTTAAGGAAGTGTCCCTGTTCAACCAGGCTTTCGTGAAGAACGACAAGCAAACTGTGGAACAAATGCTCAAGTCCGTAAACACCACCGTCAAGGGCTTCACCCTGTACGTGGTGGGTGAAGGCATTGAGAAAAAGGTGGACGACTTCGCTGCGGAAGTGGCTGCACAAGTGGCTGCTGCCAAGCAAGCCGCTTAACTTTCACTTAACTTTTCACCCCAGGCCTATAGGACGAACCCCATGCAGCAAGAAAAGCCCGCTTTCAAGAGAATTTTGTTGAAATTGTCTGGAGAGGCGCTGATGGGGGACGACCAGTTCGGTATCAACCGTGACACCATCGTGCGCATGGTGGAAGAGGTGGCCGAAGTTACCCGCCTGGGCGTGGAAGTGGCAGTAGTGATTGGCGGCGGCAACATCTTCCGCGGTGTCGCTGGCGGCTCTGTAGGTATGGACCGCGCCACGGCCGACTACATGGGCATGCTGGCTACTGTGATGAATTCGCTGGCCTTGGGCGATGCGATGAACAAGGCCGGCTTGGTGGCCCGCGTGATGTCTGCCATCGGCATCGAACAGGTGGTGGAGCCTTATGTGCGCCCCAAGGCCTTGCAGTATCTCGAAGAAGGCAAAGTGGTGATTTTTGCCGCTGGTACTGGCAATCCGTTTTTCACGACTGACACAGCTGCCGCTTTGCGTGGCGCCGAGATCGGTGCCCAGATGGTGCTCAAGGCCACCAAGGTGGATGGTGTGTACAGTGCAGACCCCAAGAAGGACCCGAACGCCACGCGGTATGCCAATCTCACGTTTGATGAGGCCATGTCCAAGAACCTGGGCATCATGGACGCTACAGCCTTTGCGCTGTGCCGTGACCAGAAGCTGCCCATCAAGGTGTTTTCCATCTTCAAGCACGGTGCTTTGAAGCGTGTGGTGATGGGTGAGGACGAAGGCACGCTGGTTCACGTCTGAGTGTGTCGGTAGCTAGTTGCAATTTGATGGTTGGAGGAGAAGAACATGGCTGTTAGTGAAATCAAGAAAACGCTGGAAAACAAGATGGACCATTCCATCGAGTCCTTCAAGAACAACCTGACCCGGGTGCGCACTGGACGCGCCAACCCTGCCTTGCTCGATACCGTGCATGTGGATTACTACGGCTCTATGCTCCCCATCAGCCAGGTCGCCAATTTGTCGCTGATCGATTCGCGCACCATCGGTATCCAGCCTTGGGAAAAGAACATGGCTGCCAAGATCGAAAAAGCCATTCGCGACAGCGATCTCGGCTTGAACCCCTCCAGCATGGGTGAACTGATTCGCGTGCCTATGCCCGCGATGTCGGAAGAGCGCCGCAAGGAGTTGACCAAGGTGGTTCGCAGCGAAGGCGAGGGCGCCAAAGTGGCGATTCGCAATGTGCGCCGTGATGCCAACGAAGCGGTTAAAAAGCTGGTGAAGGACAAGCTGGCGTCCGAGGACGATCAAAAGCGTTCGGAAGCCGAGATCCAAAAGATCACCGACAAGCACATTGCGGAAATCGACCGTTTGGTCGCTGCCAAAGAGCAAGACATCATGGCCGTTTAAGGCCGCGGTCTTTTCTGCCTACACCCAACATGGCCTCTGCATTGGAGACCGTCCCACGGCATATTGCCATCGTGATGGACGGCAATGGCCGCTGGGCCAATAAGCGTTTTTTGCCTCGCGTGGCGGGGCATAAGCAAGGCGTCGATGTCCTCAAGCGCACAGTGCGCTCCTGTGGGTTGCGCGGCGTAAAAGTACTTACCGTATTTGCCTTCTCATCCGAGAACTGGAAGCGTCCGGTGGACGAAGTGTCTGCCTTGATGGACATTCTGGTGGTGGCGCTTTCCCGTGAACTCAACCAGCTCAAAAAAGACGGTGTGCGCCTACAGTTCATCGGTGCGCGTGAGGGCTTGTCGGAGCGTGTGTGCAAGAGCCTGGAAAGTGCTGAGCGTGAGACGGCAGACAACACGGGTCTGACGCTGAATATCTGTTTCAACTACGGTGGTCGCTGGGACGTGGTACACGCAGCGCAAACACTGGCAGCAGCGGGCGAGGCCATCACCGAAGAAAGCCTTTCCCAAAAGCTCTCCACCTACACCTCGGGCGACCCGGATTTAATTATTCGCACCGGTGGCGAAATGCGGTTGAGCAACTTTCTGCTGTGGCAAGCGGCGTACAGCGAGTTGTATTTTTCCAAAGAGCTCTGGCCCGACTTTGACGAAGCGGCGCTGGATGCCGCCATACAAGCCTATGCGCAGCGTGAGCGGCGCTTTGGCATGACATCCGAACAGTTGCCCGGCTCCACAAGCGCAACCGCCTGAACAGGCTCCTCCTATGCTCAAGCAAAGAATTTTGACGGCCTTGGTTTTGCTGGCGGTGTTGCTGCCCGCCACCTTTTATTCCACTGCTACCCCGTTTGGTGTGGTCACGCTGGTGTTGCTGGCTTGTGCCGCCTGGGAATGGGCAAAGCTCAACGGCTTCGTGGGAGCGGTCGCTGTACTGTCCGGGCTGGTGTGTGGGCTGATGTGCGTGGGTGCCTGGTTTTTGGGCATGCCTTACGCATCTTTCGGCACGCTGTGGATCGGGGTGGGGGCCTTTTGGGTTCTTGCTGGAGCATGGGCGCTTCGTTCCGGAGCCGCTGCTTGGTTAGCCCTGCCGCGTTTGTTGCGTTTGATCGGCGGCATATTCCTGCTCTGGGCAGCTTGGCTGGCGGTGATGCAGGCCCGTGTGCAAGGCATCAATTTCCTGTTGTCCGTTTTGGTGCTGGTGTGGGCGGCCGACATCGGCGCGTATTTCGCAGGCCGAGGGTTTGGGGGCAAATTTTTCGCTAACAAACTCGCTCCCAGCATCAGCCCCGGTAAGACCTGGGAGGGTGTGATGGGGGGCATGACTGCCGTGGTCATGATCGGCCTGGGTTGGATTTACCTGGACGCGCATTCGCAACAAGATTCCTTGAGCGTCTATAGCCGTTTACTCGCCATGGGCAGCGGCCTGCTGGTTGTGGGCCTTGTGTTCCTGTGCACCATGAGCGTGGTGGGGGATCTGGTGGAGTCCCTGTTCAAGCGTTCTGCCGGGGTGAAGGACAGTAGCAATTTGTTGCCAGGGCATGGTGGCGTGTTGGATCGCGTGGATGCTTTGTTGCCAACTTTGCCCCTTGCCATGATGCTGGTCAGCGGAGGCTTGGTATGAAGCAACGCGTTGTCATTCTGGGATCTACCGGTTCTATCGGGGTGAACACCCTCGACGTAATGGGCCTGCACCCGGAGCAATACGAGGTGTTTGCCTTGACGGCGTCAACCAGTGTGGACTCCATGTTGCTGCAATGCAGCCAGTTCAAACCGACGTTTGCGGTGATGGCGGATGAGGCCAGTGCGCGTTTGCTGAAGGAGCGTTGCGCAGCAGAAGGTCTTGCCGTGCAGGTCCTGTCCGGAGCACAGGCTTTGGTTGATGTGGCATCGCACCCCGACGTGGATGCTGTGATGGCTGCCATCGTGGGGGCTGCCGGTCTGGCACCTTGCATGGCAGCGGCTCGCACTGGCAAGCGGCTGCTGCTAGCCAACAAAGAGGCATTGGTGGTGGGCGGTCAGTTGTTTATGGATGCCGTGGCCACCGGTGGTGCCACGTTGCTGCCCATCGACAGCGAACATTCCGCCGTTTTCCAGTCGTTGCCGGATGACCCGGCGAGCTGGAAGACGCTGGTGGACAAAATCATCCTGACCGCATCCGGCGGCCCGTTTCGCACCCGCGCGCCAGATACTCTGCATGCGGTCACGCCCCAAGAGGCGTGTGCCCACCCCAACTGGGTGATGGGGCGCAAGATATCGGTGGACTCGGCCACCATGATGAACAAGGCGCTGGAGGTGATAGAGGCCAAGTTCCTGTTCGGCATGGAGCCACGCGCTATCGACGTGGTGATTCACCCGCAAAGCGTGATCCATTCCATGGTGCAGTTTGTAGACAACTCGGTAGTGGCACAGCTGGGAACGCCCGATATGCGTGGCCCTATTGCCTACGGCCTGTCATGGCCCCGCCGTATTCGCAGTGGCGCGGCTGCCTTGGACTTCACGCAAATGGCTGCACTCACCTTTGAGCCCTTTAGCTCCAACGACCACGGTCGCCGCTACCCGGGCCTGAATCTGGCCTGGCAGGTTCTGGAAGGGGCAGAGGGTTCCACCGCCGTCTTGAACGCTGCCAATGAAGTGGCGGTAGACGCGTTTTTGAACGAGCGCATCCGCTTTGACCATATCCATCACATCAATTTGCAAACACTGGAGCAGATGCGTTTCTCCACGCCTGGCAGCTTGGAAGATTTGATTGCCCTGGATCAGCAGTCCCGTGCAGTAGCGCAGGCGATTGCGAAGCAGCTTGCGCGCTGACCCACGGTTCGCACCATGCTGACGTTGGCCGCTTTCCTGGTCGCGATTGCCCTGCTGGTGGCTGTGCATGAGTGGGGGCACTTCGCCATGGCCCGTGCCTGTGGTGTGAAGGTTCTGCAGTTTTCTATCGGCTTTGGTCCGCGTGTGGCTGGGTGGACATCGCCGGTGTCTGGCACCGAATACCGCATTGCTTTGTTGCCTGTGGGCGGCTTTGTGCGCATGGTGGATGAGCGGGAGGCGCCAGTAGAGGCAGCCGAGTTGCCGTTCGCATTCAACCGGCAACCCTTGAAGAGCCGTGCCGCTATTGTGGCGGCAGGGCCCTTGGCCAATTTGATCTTGGCGCTGTTGTTGTACACCTGTGTGAACTGGTGGGGTGTGACGGAGGCGCAGGCCATCGTGGCAAGGCCTCCAGACCAGTCCATCGCAGCAAAAGCCGGGTTCGTTGGCGGTGAGCATATTTTGCAGGCCGGGTTTGCAGGCGATGCCTTGGAAGATGTGCACTCTTTTGAGGACTTCCGCTGGTGGCTCACCCGTGCTGCATTGGATGGGCGCAATGTGCAACTGGTGTACCAACGCGCGCCTGGATCAGTGCAGCAGACGGTCGAGTTGTCTTTTGACGGCTTGGATGTGAGTCGTGCGGACGCGTCGCTGTTTCGCACGATCGGGTTCATTGCTCCCTTCTCTCCAGCGCGCATTGGGGATGTTGTGCCGTCTAGTCCCGCAGAAGCAGCGGGTTTGCAGCCGGGGGATGTGGTGCAGCAAGTTGATGGCGTGCCCATCATGGATGGTGCGCAATTGCGGGAGCGCATTCGCGAGTCGGGCGCCAAGGGCGCGCCTGTAGCCCAGCAGTGGCTGGTGCAACGTGGCGAGACACCCATGATGGTGAGCGTGACGCCGCGGATGGAAACCGATGCAAACCAATCCATAGGCCGCGTGGGTGCCATGGTGGGCGGCATGCCTGCCATGACGCAGGTTCGATATGGGTTTCTGGACGGCATTCAAAAGGCGGGCGGCAAGACGTGGGAGGTATCCACGCTCACCTTGCGCATGATGGGACAGATGCTGGTGGGCACCGCTTCGGTACGCAACCTGAGTGGCCCCATCACCATTGCCGATTACGCGGGCAAATCGGCGGCGATGGGCCTGGAGCAATTCATGGTGTTTTTGGCCCTGATCAGCATCAGTCTGGGCGTGCTGAACCTGCTGCCCTTGCCGGTCTTGGACGGAGGGCACCTGATGTATTATGTTTGGGAAGGGCTCACGGGGCGTGCTGTGTCCGAAGCATGGTTGTCGCGTTTGCAGCGCCTGGGGTTGGCAGTATTGCTCGTGATGATGTCGATTGCGATGTTTAACGATCTGACCCGCATATTGTCCTGACCCGATTTTTCTTCCCTACCCAAACTTTTTAACATGCGTTTGAATTCAATCTTTGTGCTGCGCGCAGTCGCTGCGGTAGTGGCTGGTGTGGTGGCTCAGGCCGCCTTGGCGTTGGATCCGTTTGCGGTGCGCGATATCCGTGTGGAAGGTTTGCAGCGGGTTGAGGCGGGTACGGTGTTCGCCTCCATCCCCGTGCGTGTGGGAGACACCTACAGCGATGACAAAGCGGCTGCCTCCATCCGTTCACTGTTCGCATTGGGCTTGTTCAAAGACGTGCGCATTGAAGCCAAGGATGGCGTGATGGTGGTGATCGTGGAAGAGCGACCCACCATCGCCGACCTGGAGTTTTCTGGCACCAAAGAGTTCGACAAAGACGTCCTGAAAAAGGCTTTGCGCGACGTGGGGCTGGCCGACGGTCGTCCCTATGACAAAGCGCTTGTTGACAAGGCCGAGCAAGAACTCAAGCGCCAGTACATCAGCCGCAGCATGTATGCCGTGGAAGTGGTGACCACGGTGACGCCTATCGAGCGCAACCGGGTGAACCTGAGCTTCGCTGTGAGCGAAGGCGATGTCGCCAAAATCCGCGAAATCCACATCGTGGGGGCCTCGGCTTTTTCAGAGTCGCGTCTGCTGGACTTGTTTGATCAAGACACTGGCAGTTGGCTGAGCTGGTACACCAAATCCAACCGGTATTCACGCGCCAAGCTCAATGCGGATATCGAGTCGCTGCGGTCGTTCTATCTGACGCAGGGCTACCTCGAATTCCGGGTCGATTCCACGCAAGTGGCCATGACGCCAGACAAGCAAGGCATGAGCATTACCGTCAATGTGACGGAGGGTGAGCGCTTTGTGGTGTCCAAAATCAAATTGGCAGGCAACTACTTGGGCAAGGAAGAAGAATTTCAGTCCTTGGTGACGATCAAGGCGGGTGAGGCCTACAACGCAGACCAAGTTGCCCAAACCACCAAGGCGTTCAGTGACTACTACGGTAATTTTGGCTTTGCCTTTGGCCGTGCCGAGGCGAAGACCGATATTGACCGTGCAACCAACTATGTGGAAATCACTTTGGTAGGTGACCCATCCCGTCGCGCGTATGTTCGCCGCATCAACGTGGCTGGCAATGACAGAACCCGTGATGAGGTGATCCGCCGCGAGTTCCGCCAAATGGAAGCTTCTTGGTACGACGGTGAAAAAATTCGCCAGTCGCGTAACCGCGTGGATCGCTTGGGTTACTTCAAGGAGGTCACTTTGGATACCCAAGAAGTTCCCGGTACCGCAGACCAGGTGGATTTGACGGTCAACGTGCAGGAAAAACCCACGGGCAGCATTAGCCTGGGCGCTGGTGTTTCCAGTACGGAAGGCCTGGGACTCACATTTGGCTTCCGACAGGACAATGCGTTCGGCTCCGGTAGCTCCCTCGGAGTGGAGGTCAACACCAGCAAATACAACCGTACGCTGGTGTTCAACACAACGAACCCGTACTTCACTGAGGATGGTGTTTCGCGATCGATCAATCTGGCGCAACGTACAAGCAAGCCGTATGTGGATATTGATAGCTATGCGGTTCAGACCACCAGCGCCAATATCGTTTTCGGTGTTCCGTTTACGGATCAGGACACAGTGGCCCTTGGCGTCGGCGTGGACCGTACGGAAATCATTCCGGGTAGCTATTTGCCAGTCGTTTACCAGGATTTTGCCAACGAGTTTGGTTATGTAACGAATGCCTTGCCCTTGACCGCAGGCTGGTCTCGTAACACGACGGACAGTGGTTTACTTCCCAGTACTGGCCGCATCACCAGTTTGAATGCTGAGTGGAGTGTGGCCGGTACATTGCGCTACGTGCGCGGTACGGCTCAGGTACAGCAGTACTTTCCCCTTTCCAAGAAAACCACCTTGGCTCTGAATGGAGAGATATCCATGGGCGCGGGAACCGATGGTTTGTCTTATCCCGTGTTCAAAAATTATTCTTCCGGTGGCTTGGGCTCTCGTGGCCTGGGTGTGGTACGTGGTTTCGAGCCCGGTAGCCTGACCACCGCAGCACAACGCTTAGCCGCACTGACTTCGACCACTTCGACTGCAACAGGTGGCGCAAAGCGCATGACGCTGAATGCAGAGGTTCTCTCGCCATTTCCAGGCGGTGGCAGCGACCGTACTCTGCGCTGGTTTGGGTTCATGGACGTTGGCGGTGTGTATGGAGCGACCGAGTCCATTCAGTTCGAAGACATGCGCGCATCGGTGGGTATCGGCGTGAGCTGGATTTCTCCTGTAGGCCCCTTGCGCTTGGCGTGGGCCAAGCCTATCCGCCAGTTCGATGGGGATAAAATACAGTCATTGGCATTTCAAATTGGGACCTCCTTCTAATGAAGACATTTAAGACGATTTGGGCTTCTGGCCTGATGTGCTTTGCAATGGTTGCTGGTGCTCAGGCGCAAGAGTCCCGCATTGCGTTCATCAACTCCCAGCGCATTACCAGTGAATCTGGCCCTGCCAAGGCCGCCACCGCCAAATTGGAGGCAGAGTTCTCCAAGCGGCAAAAAGAACTGTCTGATTTGCAGAATTCGCTGAAGTCTTTTAGCGAAAAGTTTGAACGCGATGCGCCCACTATGACGGAGAGTCAGCGCACAGCCAAGCAAAAAGAATTTGCTGAGCAAAACCGCGACTTCCAACGCAAGAAGCGTGAGTTTGATGAAGACCTGAATGGTCGTCGCAACGAAGAGTTGCAGCAGGTGTACGAGAAAGCCACACGCGCCATTAAGCAACTGGCTGAAACCGAAAAGTACGATTTGGTGGTGCAAGAGGCGGTTTTTTTCAACCCCAAAATTGACATCACCGACAAAGTCATCAAGCTGCTGAACGCTGGTGCCAAGTAAGCGTCTTTGCGGCGCGCTCTAAGCCATGCAGTTTGCGCTGGCGGCCATTGTTGAGGCCTTGGGTGGAGAGCTAATAGGCGATCCAACTATGCAGATCCAGGGAATTGCTCCGCTGGAGTCTGCACAGGCCGAACATATCGGCTTTTTAAGCAATCCCCGTTACCAGTCCCAGTTGCGCACCACGCTTGCGGGTTGCGTCATCGTGTCGCCCGCAATGCGCGATCAGGCCCGTTCGGGCCTCAACCTGATTGTTGCCAGTAACCCTTATCTCTATTACGCACGCCTAACCCAGTTCTGGCGTAAAAACCAGAGCTTGGGGCAGCGCACTGGTGTCCATACCAGCGCTGTGGTTGACGCGAAGGCACATGTGGACCCTACGGCCTATGTTGGGCCGTTGTGTGTCATAGAGCGGGGCGCACGCATCGGTGCAGGTGCCGTGCTCAAGTCGCGTGTCACCGTGGGCGAAGACTGCCAGGTGGGTGCACGTTGCATCGTGCATGCGGGCGTGGTGATTGGCGCTGACGGATTTGGCTTCGCTATGGACGGCCAGCGCTGGGAAAAAATTGAACAGCTGGGCGCGGTGCGCATTGGTGACGACGTGGAAATTGGCGCCAACACCTGCATAGACCGCGGCGCCCTGCAAGACACGGTGATTGAAGACGGCGTCAAGCTCGACAATCTCATTCAGATTGGCCACAACGTGCGCATAGGGCGCAACACGGCCATGGCCGGTTGCGTGGGTGTGGCTGGCAGTGCCACCATTGGGCCCAATTGCACGGTGGGCGGTGGAGCGGTGGTGTTGGGGCACCTGACCATTGCCGAGGGCGTACATATTTCTGCCGCCACGGTGGTCACCAAATCCATCAGCAAGCCGGGTCAGTACACCGGTGTTTTCCCGCTGGACGAGAACGCATCCTGGGAGCGCAATGCAGCCACGCTCAAGCAACTGCACACTTTGCGCGACCGCATCAAAATTTTGGAGAAAGAAAACAAACCATGATGGACATCCACAAAATCCTCAAGCAACTGCCCCACCGCTATCCTTTCCTGCTCGTGGATCGGGTGCTGGAACTGGAAAAGGGCAAGCGCATCAAGGCACTGAAGAACGTGACCATGAACGAGCCTTTCTTTGAGGGGCACTTCCCCAACCGCCCGGTCATGCCCGGCGTGCTCATGCTGGAGGCTTTGGCACAGGCAGCAGGCTTGCTGGCGTTCGATGCACTGGGCACGGCGCCTAGCGATGACATGGTGTACTACTTTGCTGGTATCGACGGTGCGCGTTTCAAGCGACCCGTGGAACCGGGTGACCAGCTGGTTCTGGAGGCGGAGTTGCTGCGCATGAAGGCGGGCATTTTCAAGTTCCAGGCACGCGCCAGTGTGGATGGTGAGCTGGCGGTAGAAGCCGAGTTGACCTGCGCCATGCGCGCCGTGGCCTGAGGTGAGTGCTGTGAGCGCGATTCACCCCACGGCGGTAGTAGACCCCAAGGCCGAGCTGGACAGCTCGGTCACTGTCGGCCCTTACACCGTCATCGGTCCCGATGTGCGAATCGGCGCGGGCACCACCGTGGGCCCGCATTGCGTCATCGAAGGTCACACCACCATTGGTCGAGACAACCGCATCTTTCAATTCAATTCCTTGGGTGCGATTCCGCAAGACAAGAAGTACGCGGGCGAACCTTGCGAACTGGTGATTGGCGACCGCAACACCATCCGCGAGTTTTGCACCTTCAACATCGGATCACCCGGTGACATCGGTGTGACCAAGCTGGGCGACGACAACTGGATCATGGCCTATGTGCACCTGGCGCACGACTGCCAGGTAGGCAACCACACCATCTTTGCCAACAACTCGCAGTTGGCAGGCCATGTGCATGTGGGTGATTGGGCGATTCTGGGCGGCTTTACCGTGGCGCACCAGTTTGTGCGCATTGGCGCGCACAGCATGACGGCCATGTGTGCCTTGTTGTTTGCCGACTTGCCACCGTTTGTGATGTGCCAGGGGCAGCCCGCAGCCGCACGTTCAATGAACTTCGAAGGCCTGCGCCGCCGGGGCTTCAGCCCCGAGCGCATTTCCGCCGTGAAGGCCATGCACAAAGCGTTGTACCGTGATGAGTTGACGCTGGAACAGGCCAAGCTGCGCATTAGCGAACTGTCGGACGACACGCCCGAAGCGGCGGTGGACGTGGACATGATGCTGTCCTTTCTGGAGCAAACCACGCCGCAACGCGGCATCGTGCGCTAAGGGCCGCTATGGCGACAGAACCCCGCCCGGGCGCATCGGAGCCTGCTGTGGCCATGGTTGCCGGTGAAGTGTCCGGTGACCTGTTGGCGGGGCTGTTGTTGGGCGGACTGAAGGCGCGCTGGCCCGCACTCACCAGCTGCGGCATTGGTGGCCCCCACATGCAGCGCCAGGGATTTGAGGCCTGGTGGCCGCATACCAAGTTAGCGGTGCATGGCTTCAACTGGGAGCTGTTGCGCAGGTACCGCGAAATCGTTGGCATTCGGGATCAACTGCGACAGCGTTTGCTGCAGCAACGCCCCGATATTTTTATTGGCACAGACGCCCCAGATTTCAACTTTCAACTGGAGGCCGATTTGCGCGCCGCCGGTATCAAGACCGCGCATTTTGTGTGCCCCTCGGTCTGGGCCTGGCGACCCGAGCGCATGGAAAAAATCCGCCGCAGTGCCGACCACGTGCTGTGCATATTCCCGTTCGAACCCGCGCTCTTGGAGCGCAACGGCATCGCTGCCACTTACGTGGGGCATCCGCTGGCCAATGTGATCCCGATACAGCCGGATAGGGCGGCTGCCCGCGCGGCGTTGGGTTTGCCAGGTGACATGCCTTTGGTAGCCCTGTTGCCCGGAAGCCGCCGCTCTGAGATTGCACATTTGGCGGAACGCTTCTTGAAGGCTGCGGCCTTGATCAAAGCAGATAAGCCAACTACCCATTTTGTGTTGCCCGCCGTGCCTGGTTTCAAGTCGGAGATCGACGCTTTGGTTCACAAACTGGGCCTATCTGCCACCGTTACCGTGTTGGCGGGTCAATCCCACGCAGCGCTGGCCGCCTGTGATGCTACGTTGATTGCCAGCGGTACCGCCACCTTAGAGGCGGCCCTGTTCAAACGCCCCATGGTCATCGCCTACCACCAGAGCTGGCTGTCGTGGGAAATCATGCGCCGCAAGCGTCTGCAGCCTTGGGTGGGTCTGCCTAATATCTTGTGCGAAGAATTTGTGGTGCCGGAACTGCTGCAAGACGCGGCAACACCAAAGGCGTTGGCACATGAGACTTTGCGGTGGCTACAAGACGTAGAGCAGCAAAGCCCCGGCGTGCAAACACTGCAAACGAAATTTGAAGCGCTGCACCACGACTTGCAGCGCGACACCGCGACAATAGCCACCGATGCGATCCAAAAAGTCCTCCAAAACTGAACCCACCATGGCACAGCAGGCCGCGTTTTGTTGGGATATCACCGGCCTGGTGGCTGGGGTGGACGAGGCGGGCAGGGGGCCTTTGGCCGGGCCGGTGGTGGCTGCGGCCGTCATCCTGGATGACCAGAATCCGATTGCGGGTCTGAATGACTCCAAAAAACTTACCGCGCTGCGCCGCGAAAAGCTTTATGACGAAATCCGCGCCAAGGCCTTGTGCTGTTCGGTGGCACAGGCCAGCGTAGAAGAAATAGACCAGCTCAACATCCTGCAAGCCACCATGCTCGCTATGCGCCGCGCGGTGGAAGGCTTGCGCCTCAAGCCCGCCAAGGTGCTGGTGGATGGCAACCGCTTGCCGGTGCTGGACGTGCTGGCAGAAGCTATCGTCCAGGGCGATGCCACCATTCCCGCCATTTCCGCGGCGTCCATCCTGGCTAAGGTAACGCGCGACCGCTGGTGTGCCGAGCTGGATACCCGCTACCCGCAATACGGCTTTGCCGGCCACAAGGGCTACGGCACAGCTGAGCATTTGCTCGCTCTGCGCGAACACGGCGCGTGCCCGGAGCACCGCAAGACGTTTGCGCCGGTAGCCCAGGTGCTGGGCGTCTGACGCCAGCGCCAGAGGACATTACATGACCGATCCCATATTCGTGAGTTCGCGCGACAACGCCTTGCTCAAGGAGTTGCGCAAACTTTCGCAAGACAACACGGCATATCGCAAGGCCGGACGTTTTTGGGTAGAGGGCGACCATCTGTGCCGTGCGGCTTTGGAGCGTGGCGTGCAACCTGCGGTGGCGGTGTACGGCGAGTCGTTCTGGGCGCAGGTTCAGGGGGCTTTAGGCGAGGTGACTGGCAAAAAGGTGGTGGTGCCGGACGCTTTGTTTCGCGACATCAGTGGCTTGGAGTCTCCGGCGAGTGTGGGCTTCGTTTTGGATTTGCCAGCGGAGCAGGGCTTGGATGCCCACGCTGCAACAGTCATCTTGGACAGGGTGCAGGACGCGGGCAATGTAGGCTCCATCTTGCGCAGCGCGGGGGCGTTTGGCTTTCGGCAGGTGCTGGCGCTCAAGGGTACGGCGGCCTTGTGGAGTCCCAAGGTGTTGAGGGCTGGTATGGGGGCGCATTTTGGCTTGAGCCTGCTAGAAGGATTGGATCTGGATGCGCTGCAGGCCTTGCAGGTGCCCTTGGTTGTGACGAGTTCGCACCAGGGCGCGTTGATTCAGGATCTCAAAGTCCCGCAGCCATGTGCCTGGGTGATGGGGCATGAGGGGCAGGGTGTGGGGGCGGAGTTGATGGCGCGGGCTTCGGTGTTTGCGCGCATTGGGCAGCCGGGGGGCGAGGAGTCGCTGAACGTGGCGGCGGCTGCGGCGATTTGTTTGCACTTCAGCTCTTTGAGTCTTCGCTGAATTTGGGCTCCCCTTCTTTGGCTCCGTTGAGCGAGTGGGTTTGGGGGGCTGGCCCTCATGCGGAGTACCGCAAAATCGGGCCAGCCCCCCAAACCCACTCGCCCAACTACTGACTTGGGCACAAAAATCCCTCGACCTTTGCATGCAATCACTCTGTCGGTGCCTAGGGGGTGGGGCTTGCGTCCGATTTTGCGGTACCCCGCATGAGGACGTAAGCCCCACCCCCTAGGCGCCGACGGCGCATACCAAGACGACGAACACCAATGAATCCGACGCAACAAGCGCCAACCCAGAGAAGTTACAAGCCAACGTCAAATTCACGTAAGCCAGCCGCCGGGTAAGTACCTACCCTCCGCTATAATCAGTGGCTTTCCAGAAATCAGCTGTCCCAAGCGCAACTCTGAAACTTCCCCTCTCAAAAGCATCCGCCAAGAGCATTTCTTGAGCGCGTTTGGGCCTAACCGTAACCCATTCGGAGTCACCAGTGCTTTTGTCACTCAAGGGAACTTTCCCACCCGCCATCCTGGCGCTCGCAGACGGCACGGTCTATGTTGGCAATTCCATCGGAGCCGCTGGCTCCACCGTCGGCGAAGTCGTGTTCAACACCTCCATGACCGGCTACCAGGAAATCCTCACCGACCCCAGCTACTGCCAGCAGATCGTCACGCTCACCTATCCCCACATCGGCAACTACGGTATCAATGCCGAAGATGTGGAGTCGGGCAAGGTGCAAGCCGCCGGCCTGATCATCAAAGACCTGCCGCAAATTGCTTCCAACTTCCGCAGCAGCCAAAGCCTGAGCGACTATCTGGTGGCCGAGAACACGGTGGCCATCGCCAACATAGATACCCGCCAACTCACCCGCCAATTGCGCACCCAAGGCGCGCAAAACGGCTGCATCCTGGCGCTTGCCATGGGTGAAAAAGTGACCAGTGCCGTAGTGGAGCGTGCGGTGGCTGCAGCCAAGGCAGCGCCCAATATGTCGGGCCTGGATCTGGCCAAAGTGGTCAGCAGCACCGCGTCTTACGACTGGACACAAACCGAATGGCAACTGGGCCAGGGCTACGGCACTCAGGCCGCAGGCAAGTTCCATGTGGTGGCGTACGACTTCGGTGTGAAGAAAAACATCTTGCGCATGTTGGCAGAGCGTGGCTGCAAGGTCACCGTGGTGCCGGCCCAAACACCGGCTTCTGAAGTGCTCAAGCACCAACCCGATGGCATCTTCCTGAGCAACGGCCCTGGCGATCCGCAGCCTTGCGACTACGCGATTGCCGCTGCCAAGGAACTGATCGAAACCGGCATTCCCACCTTCGGCATCTGCCTGGGCCACCAGATCATGGCCCTGGCCTCCGGTGCCAAGACCTTCAAGATGAAGTTCGGCCACCACGGTGCCAACCATCCGGTCAAAGACCTGGACAGCGGCCGTGTGTCCATCACTAGCCAGAACCACGGTTTTGCGGTGGATGAGAAAACCCTGCCTGCCAATATGCGTGCCACCCACATCAGCCTGTTTGACAACACGCTGCAGGGCCTGGAGCGCACCGACAAGCCTGCTTTCTGCTTCCAGGGCCACCCCGAAGCTTCGCCCGGTCCGCAGGACATTGGCTACCTGTTTGACCGCTTTGTAAGTCTGATGGAGAAGCGGGCGTGAGTTTTTACGGGGTTACCGATCTCTGGACCTACGTGCTGGGGGCCATTGGCATCATTTTGTTGCCAGGTCCCAATTCGCTCTATGTCCTGTCGGTTGCCACGGCGCGCGGCGTCAAGGCGGGTTACCAGGGCGCATTTGGCGTGTTCCTGGGCGACACCATCCTGTTGGTGTTGACTGCCTTGGGTGCTGCTAGCCTGCTACGTTCCAACCCCGGTTTGTTTCTGGTCGTGAAGTACCTGGGCGCGGCCTATCTGTCCTGGGTGGGGTTGAACCTGTTGTGGGCTGCGGTGCAAAAGTGGCGCAACAAAGCGGTTGAGGCAGCGGCAGTGGCAGAGACACCCGCCAACATGCAGCACCCGTTCAAGCGCGCGCTGGTCATCAGCCTGTTGAACCCGAAGGCGATTTTGTTTTTGCTGTCCTTCTTTGTGCAGTTCATCGACCCCACGTACGAAACCCCTGCTGTACCTTTCCTGATTTTGAGCACCATCATCATGGTGTTCAGTGCCCTGTATCTTTCTGCGCTCATCTTCCTGGGCGCCCGCTTGGCCGAAGCGTTCCGCGCCCGCAAGCGGCTGACCGCCAGCCTCTCCAGTGCCGTAGGCGGCTTGTTCCTTTGGTTTGGAACCAAGCTGGCCACCGCAAGTCTGAACTAGTTAACGCTCGATAAAAAATGCCCAAACGTACTGACATCCACAGCATCCTCATCATCGGCGCCGGCCCGATCATCATTGGCCAAGCCTGCGAGTTCGACTACTCCGGCGTGCAAGCCTGCAAGGCCCTGCGCGAAGAGGGCTACAAGGTCATCCTGATCAACAGCAACCCCGCCACAATCATGACCGACCCGGCCACGGCCGACGTCACCTACATCGAGCCCATCACCTGGCAGACGGTCGAGAAGATCATTGCTAAGGAGCGCCCCGACGCCATCCTGCCGACCATGGGCGGTCAGACTGCGTTGAATTGCGCGCTCGACCTGTGGCACCACGGCGTGCTGGACAAATACAAGGTCGAACTGATTGGCGCCACACCCGAAGCCATCGACAAGGCCGAAGACCGCCTGAAGTTCAAGGACGCCATGACCAAGATCGGTCTTGGTTCCGCGCGCTCCGGCATTGCTCACAGCATGGACGAAGCCTGGGCTGTGCAAAAGCAGGTTGGCTTCCCCACTGTCATTCGCCCCAGCTTCACGCTGGGTGGTACGGGCGGTGGCATTGCCTACAACTCCGAAGAGTTTGAGACGATTTGCAAGCGCGGCCTCGAAGCCTCGCCCACCAACGAACTGCTGATCGAAGAGTCGCTGCTCGGGTGGAAAGAGTACGAGATGGAAGTGGTGCGCGACAAGGCGGACAACTGCATCATCGTCTGCTCCATTGAAAATCTGGACCCCATGGGAGTGCACACCGGCGACTCCATCACCGTGGCTCCCGCGCAGACGCTCACCGACAAGGAATACCAAATTCTGCGCAACGCCTCGCTCGCTGTGCTGCGCGAAATCGGTGTGGATACGGGCGGCTCCAACGTGCAGTTCTCCATCAACCCCAAAGACGGACGCATGGTGGTGATTGAGATGAACCCGCGCGTGTCGCGTTCCTCAGCGCTGGCGTCCAAAGCCACCGGCTTCCCCATTGCCAAAGTAGCTGCCAAGCTGGCCGTGGGCTTTACGCTGGACGAACTGCGCAACGACATCACCGGCGGCGCTACGCCTGCATCGTTTGAACCCAGCATTGACTACGTGGTCACCAAGATTCCGCGTTTTGCATTTGAGAAGTTCCCCGCTGCCGACAGCCGCCTGACCACCCAGATGAAGTCCGTGGGTGAAGTGATGGCCATGGGCCGCACCTTCCAAGAGTCCTTCCAGAAAGCCCTGCGCGGCCTGGAAGTGGGCGTGGACGGCATGAACGAAAAAACCCAGGATCGCGAAGTGCTGGAAAAAGAGCTGGGTGAGCCCGGCCCTGAGCGCATCTGGTACGTGGGCGATGCCTTCGCCCAAGGCATGAGCGTGGACGAGGTGTTTGCGATCACCAAGATCGACCCTTGGTTCCTGGTGCAGATCGAGCAGATTGTGAAGATCGAACTGGAAATCGAGCGCCTGCCGCAGCCTGCAAGCGGTACGACGCTGGACAAGATTGACGCGGCCACGCTGCGCAGCCTCAAGCAAAAAGGCTTCTCGGACCGCCGCCTGGCACGCCAGTTCAAGACCACCGACAAGGCCGTGCGCGAGAAGCGCCGTGCTCTGGGCGTGCGCCCGGTGTACAAGCGCGTGGACACTTGCGCGGCAGAGTTTTCTACCAACACCGCCTACCTGTATTCCACCTATGAGGCCGATGGCGCCGAGTGTGAGGCACAGCCCACCGACAAGAAAAAGATCATGGTGCTGGGCGGTGGCCCCAACCGAATTGGCCAGGGTATCGAGTTCGACTACTGCTGCGTGCACGCCGCGCTGGCCATGCGCGAAGACGGTTACGAGACCATCATGGTCAATTGCAACCCCGAAACCGTGTCCACCGACTACGACACCTCCGACCGCCTGTACTTCGAGCCGCTGACGCTCGAAGACGTGCTGGAAATCGTGGACAAGGAAAAGCCTGTTGGCGTGATCGTGCAATACGGCGGTCAAACACCCTTGAAGCTCGCGTTGGATCTTGAAGCCAACGGCGTGCCCATCATCGGCACCACGCCCGACATGATCGACGCTGCCGAAGACCGCGAGCGTTTCCAGAAGCTGCTGCATGAACTGAAATTGCGCCAGCCTCCCAACGCTACCGCCCGTACCGAGCCGGAAGCTCTGGAAAAGGCCTCTGCCTTGGGTTACCCCTTGGTGGTGCGCCCCAGCTATGTGCTGGGTGGCCGCGCCATGGAAATCGTTCACGAGCAGCGCGACCTGGAGCGCTACATGCGCGAGGCTGTCAAGGTCAGCCACGATTCCCCCGTGCTGCTGGACCGCTTCCTGAACGACGCGATTGAATGCGACGTGGACTGCATCCGCGATGCGTCCGGTGCCACCTTTATCGGTGGTGTGATGGAACACATCGAACAAGCCGGTGTGCACAGCGGTGACTCTGCATGCTCGCTGCCCCCATATTCCCTGTCTAAAGAGACGGTGGACGAACTCAAGCGCCAGTCGGCTGCCATGGCCGGTGCCTTGAACGTGGTGGGCTTGATGAACGTGCAGTTCGCCATTCAGAACGTGGATGGCAAGGACGTCATTTATGTGCTGGAAGTGAATCCCCGCGCCAGCCGCACCGTGCCCTATGTGTCCAAGGCTACTGGCATCCAATTGGCCAAGGTGGCAGCGCGCTGCATGGCCGGTCAGACCCTGGCGAGCCAAGGCATCACCAAGGAAGTGACCCCGCCGTATTTCAGCGTGAAGGAAGCCGTGTTCCCCTTCGTGAAGTTCCCCGGTGTGGACACCATCCTCGGCCCGGAAATGAAATCTACCGGTGAAGTCATGGGCGTGGGCAAGACTTTCGGCGAGGCCTTTGTGAAGTCACAGCTTGGAGCAGGTGCCAAGCTGCCGCGCGGTGGCAAGGCCTTTATCTCGGTCAAGCAGAGCGACAAAGCACGTGCTGTGGAAGTGGCACGTGCCTTGGTGGCGCAGGGCTTTGAAGTTGTGGCCACCAAGGGCACGGCCGCCACCATCAACGCAGCCGGTGTGCCGTGTGGTGTGGTCAACAAGGTGACCGAAGGCCGCCCGCACATCGTGGACATGATCAAGAACAACGAGATCAGCATGGTCGTCAACACCGTGGAAGAGCGCCGCAACGCGATTGTGGATTCGCGCCACATCCGCACCTCGGCACTGTTGGCCCGCGTGACCACGTACACCACCATTGCCGGTGCCGAAGCGGCAGTGGAAGGCATGAAGTACCTGGACGATCTGAGCATCATCTCGGTGCAGGAAATGCACGCGCAGCTGACGGCCTAAATCGGCATAATCCGCCCTTCATTCTCAAATACATCCATGGCAACCATCCCCATCACCAAGCGCGGCGCAGAAATTTTGAAGGCCGAGCTGCACAAACTCAAGACCGTGGAGCGCCCCTCGGTGATCAATGCGATTTCCGAAGCCCGCGCCCAGGGTGACCTGAGTGAAAACGCTGAGTACGAAGCCGCCAAGGAACGCCAAGGTTTTGTAGAAGGCCGTATCCAGGAAGTGGAAGGCAAGCTGTCGGCTGCGCAGATCATCGACCCCGCTTCGTTGGATGCCGGTGGTCGAGTGGTGTTTGGCTCCACGGTGGAATTGGAAGACGAAGACACGGGCGACCGCGTCAAGTACCAGATCGTGGGGGAAGACGAGGCCGACCTCAAGCTGGGCCTGATCAACATCAGCTCCCCCATTGCGCGTGCGCTGATCGGCAAGGAAGAGGGCGATACCGCTGTGGTGCAAGCGCCGGGTGGTGAGCGCTCCTACGAAGTTGTCGCCGTCCACTACGTCTGATGGCCGTGCCGCGGCCCTTGCGAGCTGCCCCTTTGTGGTTGGCCGCGGCTTGGGCAATGAGCCTGACAACCTTGGGCTTCTTTGTGGTGCCCATGCTGTTTGCGCATCTGCCTGCACCGGCGCTGGCCGGCAATATGGCGGCCAAGTTGTTTAGCGCACAAACCGGCGTTTCTGCGGTGTGTGCGCTGTTGCTGGTGGTGGTTCTGCGATCGGACAAGCACGCAACACCCGCGCATGTGATTCCCACCGTGACCCTATTGGCGTTGGCCGGGGCCTTGTTGGCATTGCTGGTGGAGTTTGGTGTGTCGCCGCACATCGTTGCGCGGGACAATTTGAAGCTGTGGCACGGTGTGGGCAGCGCGATGTACTTTGCACAGTGGCTGTGCGCGCTGCTGGCTTTTGGCAAGCTTGCGAATGCCGCGGTGGCATCGCAAGCGGCGTCGGATCAACCCTGACTGCGTTTTTTGACGCTGACCTTGGGCTTGGGTTTGGCACGGCGCACATTGCCGCCCGCGGTGAGGCGCTGGTTGCCCAGCACGCGCAAGGTCTTGACCTCGGGGCGTTGACCAGCGCGTTTGCTGTATTTCAAGACCTTGAAGTCACGCGGTCCAGGCATGCGGTCTTCGTCGACGACCTTTTCTTTTTCAGGTTGCGGACGCCACAGCACCAGCAACTTGCCAATGTGCTGGATGGGCGCAGCATTCAGGTCGGTACTGATCTGCTGGAACATGGTTTCGCGGGCCACGCGGTCGTCGGAAAACACGCGCACCTTGATCAGGCCGTGGGCGTTGAGCGCAGCGTCGATTTCCTTGATGACGTTGGCGGTCAGGCCATCGCCGCCCACGAGGACGACGGGGTCAAGATGATGGGCCTCAGCGCGGTGAACCTTGCGCTGGGCGGGAGTCAGTTGTATTTGAGGCATGTGGGTATTATCCCCTGCGCACGGAATTTGTATGAAAACCAAAACCAGTAGCAAAAAGGTCAACAAGGCCTGGCTGCACGACCACATCAACGACCCCTATGTCAAGTTGGCAACCAAAGAGGGTTACCGCGCGCGCGCGGCCTACAAGCTCAAGGAAATCGACGAGACGCTGCACCTGATCAAACCCGGCCAGTTGGTGGTGGATCTGGGCTGCACGCCAGGTGCCTGGAGCCAGTACCTGCGCCGCCGTATGTCACCGGATGGCGCAGCAGTGGGGGCATTGAACGGCACCATCATTGGCTTGGACATGCTGCCTATGGAGCCCATCGAAGGCGTTACTTTCATCCAAGGGGATTTCCGCGAGGCGGACGTGTTGCAGCAACTGGAAGCAGCCTTGGATGGCAAGCAGGCTGATGTAGTGGTTTCCGACATGGCGCCCAATCTGTCGGGCATTGCTTCTGCAGATGCGGCCCGCATCGAATACCTGATCGAGCTTGCGATTGAATTCGCCCAAAACCACATGAAGCCGCAAGGTGCACTAGTGGCCAAGGTGTTTCATGGTGGAAGTTACAACGCGGTGGTGCAGCGTTTCAAGGATGCGTTTGTCACGGTCAAACCTTTCAAGCCCAAAGCCTCGCGCGATCGCTCTTCGGAAACGTTTCTGGTCGGCATGGGCCTGAAGTAGCTAGGTCAAGACCTTGCCATTTATATGGCTGCGATAGCCAAAATGCCGGGTCTTTTGGCTTGAAACGCCTAAAATGGGTCCCACGTAGGTGCAGCAGGGTTGCGCTTACCTTTATTTGCGTCCTATCTGGAGCTCGGTTTGAATAATCAGTGGTTTTCTAAAGTGGCAGTTTGGTTGGTGATCGCCCTCGTGCTGTTCACCGTGTTCAAACAGTTTGATGCACGCGGCGGCTCCACCGCGGGCACGCTGGGGTATTCGGACTTTCTGGAAGAAGTGCGCAACAAGCACATTAAGAGCGCCGTGATTCAGGAAGGCCAAGGCGGCACCGAGATCGTGGCCGTCACCACCGATGACCGCCGCGTCAAAACCACCGCCACCTACTTGGACCGTGGCCTGGTGGGTGACCTGATCAACAACGGCGTCAAATTCGACGTCAAGGCGCGTGAAGAAGGCTCCCTCTTGATGACGCTGCTGGTCAGCTGGGGCCCCATGCTGCTCCTGATTGGCGTGTGGATTTACTTCATGCGCCAGATGCAGGGCGGCGGCAAAGGCGGCGCCTTTAGTTTCGGCAAGAGCAAGGCGCGCTTGCTCGACGAAGCCACCAATACCGTGACCTTTGCCGATGTGGCCGGTTGCGACGAAGCCAAGGAAGAAGTAAAGGAAGTCGTGGACTTCCTGAAAGACCCATCCAAGTTCCAGAAGCTCGGTGGTCGTATTCCCCGTGGCTTGCTGCTGGTGGGCCCTCCGGGAACCGGTAAAACTTTGCTGGCCAAATCGATTGCCGGTGAAGCCAAGGTGCCGTTTTTCAGCATCTCCGGTTCGGACTTTGTGGAAATGTTTGTGGGCGTGGGCGCATCGCGTGTGCGCGACATGTTTGAGAACGCCAAGAAGAACGCACCTTGCATCATCTTCATTGATGAAATTGATGCCGTGGGCCGCCAGCGTGGCGCTGGTTTGGGCGGTGGCAATGACGAGCGTGAACAGACCCTCAACCAGATGCTGGTGGAGATGGACGGCTTTGAGACCAATGTGGGTGTGATCGTGGTGGCCGCTACCAATCGCCCTGACATTCTGGATGCGGCCTTGTTGCGCCCCGGCCGTTTTGACCGCCAGGTCTATGTGACCCTGCCCGATATCCGGGGCCGCGAACAGATCCTGAACGTGCACATGCGCAAAGTGCCCTTGGGCCAGGACGTGAGCGCCAGCGTGATTGCGCGTGGCACGCCCGGTATGAGCGGTGCCGACTTGGCCAACCTGTGCAACGAAGCTGCATTGATGGCTGCGCGCCGCAACGCCCGCCTGGTCGAAATGCAAGACTTCGAAAAGGCCAAGGACAAAATCCTCATGGGCCCCGAGCGCAAGAGCATGGTCATGCCCGAGGAAGAGCGCCGCAACACGGCGTACCACGAAGCAGGGCACGCGCTCATCGGCAAGCTGCTGCCCAAATGCGATCCGGTGCACAAGGTCACCATCATCCCCCGTGGCCGCGCTTTGGGCGTGACCATGAGCCTGCCCGCACAAGACCGTTACAGCTACGACAGCGAATACATGCTCAACCAAATCAGCATGCTGTTTGGTGGCCGCATTGCGGAAGAAGTGTTCATGAAACAAATGACCACCGGTGCCAGCAACGACTTTGAGCGTGCCACGCATATTGCGCGTGACATGGTGACCCGCTACGGCATGACCGATGCACTGGGCCCTATGGTGTATGCCGAAAACGAAGGCGAAGTGTTCCTGGGACGTTCGGTCACCAAGACCACCAGCATGAGCGAGCAGACCATGCAGAAGGTGGACTCTGAAGTGCGCCGCATCATTGATCAGCAGTATTCGCAAGCCCGCAAGCTGATCGAAGACAACCAGGACAAGATGCACGCGATGGCCAAGGCCTTGCTGGAGTGGGAAACCATCGACAGCGACCAGCTCGATGACATCATGGGTGGCAAGGAACCCCGTCCCCCCAAGGATTGGACGCCCCGCACGCCCAACTCCGGTAGCGGTGGCGACGGTGGTGCTGCAGCCGTGGCAGCAGATGCCACCCCTACGGTCGCCTGATTTTCAGAAACCAGGTTGAATCATCCAACGGGGCGCAAGCCCCGTTTGCATTGGTAGCCACTTTAGGTTGCTTCTAGGAAATCCAACGCATGTTTTGGCAAACTTCCCGTTTCCAGATTGACCTGTCTGTCCCCAAGGTGATGGGCATCGTCAATGTCACGCCCGACTCTTTTTCTGATGGCGGGAAATTCGCGTCTCGTAACAGTGCGCTCGCCCATTGTGAACAGCTGATCAAAGACGGCGCGCACATTCTGGACATTGGTGGCGAGTCCACCCGCCCTGGCGCACCCATGGTGCCGGTCGAAGAAGAACTGGCCCGCGTGCTGCCCGTGGTGCGCCATGCGGTTACGCTGGGCGTGCCCGTATCCGTGGATACCTACAAGCCAGCCGTTATGCGCGCGGTGCTGGAACTGGGTGCCGACATCGTGAACGACATATGGGCTTTGCGCTGGCCCGGTGATGCACAAGGCCTGACCGGCTTCCAGGCTGTCAGTGCACACCCGTGCTGTGGCGTGTGCCTGATGCACATGCACCGCGAGCCGCAGACCATGCAGGTGGCGCCCATGGAAGGCGATGTGCTGCCGCAGGTGGCCGACTTCTTGAAGCATGTGGCGGCGCAACTGCAAGGCATGGGCGTGGATGCCCGTCGCATCTGTCTGGACCCGGGCATTGGCTTTGGCAAAACGGTGCAGCAGAACTTCGCCTTGTTGGCACGCCAAGCGGAATTGCTGGCGCTCGGGTATCCGGTGCTGGCAGGGTGGTCGCGCAAAAGTTCGCTGGCAGCAGTTACGCAAACATCATTAGCCAACGTGGCCACCATGGACATTCAAGAGCGCATGGTGCCCAGCGTGGTTGCGGCTTTACTGGCGGTACAAAACGGAGCGACAGTGGTGCGTGTGCACGATGTGAGGCAAACCGTGCAGGCGCTCAAGGTACTGGCTGCAACCCAAGCGGCCGCATAGTGCCTGGCAACGCACATTCAGATTTCAATTCTCTCTTTTCAAGAGCAAACCAAGGACACATCATGGGACGGCAGTATTTCGGAACAGACGGCATTCGTGGCACGGTGGGGCAGTCGCCCATTACCCCCGACTTTGTTTTGCGCCTGGCGCATGCGGTGGGCCATGTGCTCAAACAAACCGAGGCACGGCCCACGGTGCTGATTGGCAAAGACACCCGCATTTCCGGCTACATGCTGGAAAGCGCGCTGGAGAGCGGCTTCAACTCGGCGGGCGTGGACGTGGTCTTGCTCGGACCGTTGCCAACGCCCGGCGTGGCCTACCTCACACGCACGCAGCGCGCATCGCTGGGCGTGGTCATCAGCGCCAGCCACAACCCGTTTGCAGACAACGGCATCAAGTTCTTCAGCGCACAAGGCACCAAGTTGCCCGACGCCTGGGAGCTGGCGGTGGAAGCCGCATTGCAGCAGCCCCCGGTGTGGGTGGAGTCGGCGCAGTTGGGCAAGTCGCGCCGCCTCGATGATGCAGCGGGCCGCTACATCGAGTTTTGCAAGAGCACCTTTGCCAACGACCTGACGCTCAAAGGCATGAAGATCGTGGTCGATGCAGCGCACGGTGCGGCCTACCACATTGCCCCCAAAGTGTTCCATGAGCTGGGTGCGGAAGTGATTGCAATTGGCTGCGCGCCCGATGGTCTGAACATCAACAAAGACGTGGGCGCCACGCACCCGCAAGCGTTGGTGGCTGCGGTCAAGGAGCACAAAGCCCACTTCGGCATTGCACTGGATGGCGATGCCGACCGCCTGCAACTGGTGGATAGCGAAGGCCGTTTGTTCAATGGCGACGAGCTGGTGTACCTGATGGCCGACGACCGCCTGAGCCGTGGTGAAGCCGTGCCCGGCGTGGTGGGCACGCTCATGACCAACATGGCGGTGGAGGTAGCCCTTAAAGCCCGTGGCGTGCAGTTTGTGCGCGCCAAGGTGGGCGACCGTTATGTGCTGGAAGAGCTGGAAAAGAACAAGTGGCTGCTGGGCGGCGAAGGCTCCGGCCACCTGCTGGCTTTGGACAAGCACACCACCGGCGACGGCCTGATTTCTGCGCTGCAAATTTTGCAAGCCTTGGTGCGTTCCGGCAAAACCATGGCGCAGTTGCTCAGCGACGTGGTGCTGTTCCCGCAGACGCTGATCAATGTGCGGCTGACTCCGGGGCAAGACTGGAAATCCAACACCGCCATGCAAGCCGCCACTAAGGCCGCCGAAGCCGAATTGGGCGACAGTGGCCGCGTGCTCATCCGTGCCAGCGGCACCGAACCGCTGGTGCGCGTGATGGTGGAAGCGCGTGATGCTGCGCAGGCACAACGCTGCGCGCTGCAAATTGCAGACACCTTGAAGGCCTGAGCAACTGCAAGAACGGCCTAGCCCATTGGCTGGCCGGGCCGGGCAGATTTCGCATTCGGTGGGCTTGGTTTCACCGCCGGGCCGCCCCAAGGTGAAACGTGCCCCCTCGGGCGGGGCGACCCGCGCGGCGGGGGAGTGTAAGGGCCTAACGCGCCTACCGCTGACCTACCACCCGCACCAGTTCCAGCCAAGCCACGCACAGCGCCATCAGCGCCGCCGCAACGCCCACCATGGGCAGCGGCGCCAGGGCCAAGCCCATCAAGTCCCGCAACCATGGAACGGCCAGCACCACCAGTTGTAGCGCAGCCACTGCCAGGGCCATGCGCCACAGCCAGGGGTTGGCCATGCCGATGTTGCGCAGCACCGGTCGCTGCGTGTCGCGGTTGGCCACGATAAGCAGCACCACGCACCATAGCAAGGCGCAAAACACCACGCTACGCGCCTGTGCCGCGCTGCCCAGTGCATCGCTGAGCCAGGCTTGCCCCGCCAGCAATACCGCCGCCAGGCCCAGCCCTTGCCACACCGCATGCAGCAGGGGGCCTGCCGCAAAAGGCGAATCGCTGACCGGGCGGGGAGGGCGGGTCATCACATCCGCGCTTTCGGGCTCGGCCTCAAAGACGATGGAGCAGGCCGGGTCTATCAGCAGCTCCAGCAGCACGATGTGCACCGGCAACAGCAGCACCGGCCAATGCAGCAGGGACGGAACCAGTGCCAGCGCAATTACCGGGGTATGCACCGCAAACACAAAGCGGGTGGCCTTGCGGATGTTGTCATCAATGCGCCGCCCCTGGCGCACTGCCGCCACGATGCGGGCAAAGCTATCGTCCAGCAGCACCAGCGACGCGGCTTCGCGCGCCACATCGGTGCCGCGCTGGCCCATGGCAATGCCGATGTCGGCGGCCTTGAGGGCCGGCGCATCGTTTACACCGTCTCCGGTCATGGCCACCACATGGCCGCCTTCGCGCAAGAGTTTGACCAGCCGCAGCTTGTGGTGCGGTGCCAGCCGGGCGCACAGGTCCACATGGCGCAGGCGCTCACGCAGTGCGGTGTCAGGTAAGGACTCCATCTCGGCGCCCGTGATGACCTCGGGGCGCTCCGACAGGTTCACCTGCCGGGCAATGGCCAGGGCGGTGGCGGGGTGGTCGCCGGTCATCATGATCACGCGCACGCCGGCGCGCTTGCACTCCTGTAAGGCGCTGGCTACCTCGGGGCGGGGCGGATCCGCCAGACCCACCAGGCCCAGAAACTCAAAGTCAAAGTCATGTTGGCTGGCGGGCCAAGGCACCGCTGCGGCACCGGCGGCGGGCTCACCTGTCCAGCGACCACAGGCCACCCCCAGCACGCGCAGGCCGCGTGCAGCCATGGCTTGCACCTGGCTGTGAATGGCATCGCGCCGCGCAGCATCCAAGTGGCACAAATCGGCTACGGCTTCAGGCGCGCCCTTGGTTGCCAGCAGGTGCTGTGAGGGGGCGCCGCTTTCAAACACGCGCGTCATGGCCAGGATGTCGGTGGACAGCGGGTATTCAAACTCGGGCATGCGGCCGTCGTGCACGTGCTCGGTGCCTTTCAGCCACTGGTGGCCAAAGTGTTGGATGGCTTTTTCCATGGGGTCGAACGGGTCACCCGGTGTAGCCAGCATGGCGAACTCGGCCAGCGTGTGAAAGGCCTCGGGCAGCTCCTGCGCGCCCTGGGGCGTGAAGTGCGCCTGCGCCGTGGCCAACTCGGCCACCGCCATGCGGTTCACGGTCAGGGTGCCGGTCTTGTCTACCGCCAGCACGGTGATGGCACCCAACGCTTCGACGGCGGTGACCTTGCGGGTGAGCACCTGTTGCTGCGCAATGCGCCAGGCCCCCAGCGCCAGAAACACAGTAAGGATGACCGGAATCTCTTCCGGCACGATGGCCATGGCCAGCGCAATGCCCGAGAGCAAGCTCTCCAACAGAGTGCGCCCGTCCCACAGCCAGTTCAGCAGCACCTGGCTGAGCGCCAGGCACAAGGCAGTCCATCCAAGCCCACGCACCAGTTTGCGTGAACCTTCTTGCAGGGCCGATGTGGGCTCCACCGTGGCCGCCAAGTCGGAGCCAATGCGGCCCACAGCGGTGCGCGTGGCGGTGGCGGTGACCTGCGCCCAAGCCATGCCGCGCGTGACCACGGTGCTGGCAAAGAGCAGGTTGGCGCCATGCACCTGTTTGGCAACCGGCACGGCCTCGCCGGTCAGCAAGGATTCATCCACCTCCAGCGTTCCGTCCAGCAGCGTGGCGTCGGCGGCAATGCGGTCGCCTTCGTGCAGCACCAGCACGTCGCCACACACCACATCGCGCCCGGCAATGCGCTGTTCCGTGCCATCGCGGATGACCAATGCGCGCGGTGCAGAAAGTTCGCGCAGCGACTCCAACGCCCGCTGCGTCTTGCGTTCCTGCGCCAGCGTGATGCCAATGACCACCAACACAAAGCCCAGCAAGAAAAGCGCCTCGGCCCGGTCGCCCAGCGCCAGGTAGATGGCGCCGCCTGCCAGCAGCATGAGAAACATGGGTTCGGTCACCACATCGCGCACGATGGCCAGGGTGGATTTGGGCGCGCTGCCCGGCAGCATGTTGGGGCCGTCTTGTGCCAGTAGCCGAGCGGCTTCTGCTGCAGACAGGCCCTGCCTGTCGGGGGCTGCTTCGCTGTGCAGCGCCGAGGACGTGGTTTGCATCTTTGCCTCCTGAGACTTCATCATAGGCATGCCTTGAAAGCCTTGTGAGGGTCACTCGCCGTTGCTTGATCTGGGGCCATCTTTGGTCACAAATTGCGCAGGCTGCGACAATGTGCACTGCGCTTACACTGGAATGCAAAATGCTCCGCTTTGCCGTGGCGTATTGCCCTGTTGGATGTTGGAAAAAAGGTCAGGAATTTATATGCAAGATGGAATTGATTCCGCTACCCAAGAAGGTGAAGCGGTCGCCGTGCGAAAGCCTCGCAAAGGCATCTACATCCTCCCCAATCTGTTCACGCTGGCAGCCTTGTTTGGCGGCTTTTATGCCATCGTGATGGCCATGAACGGACGCTACGACATGGCTGCGGTGGGCGTGTTCTGCGCCATGGTGCTCGACAGCCTGGATGGCCGCGTTGCGCGCATGACCAACACGCAGAGTGCGTTTGGTGAGCAGATGGATTCGCTCTCGGACATGGTGTCCTTCGGTGCGGCGCCTGCGCTGATTTCTTACGAGTGGGCCTTGCGTGGCTTGGGCCGCTGGGGCTGGTTTGCTGCCTTTGTGTACTGCGCCTGCGCGGCCTTGCGTCTGGCGCGCTTCAATGTGAATACGGGTGTGGTGGACAAGCGCTACTTTCAGGGCTTGCCATCGCCTGCGGCCGCCGCGCTGATTGCAGGCTTTATCTGGTTGGCAACGGATTTGGGCGTGAAAGGTGACGAGCTGATGTGGCCCACCTTTGTTGTGGCGCTGTATTCGGGCCTGACCATGGTGACCAATGTGCCGTTTTACAGCTTCAAGGATGTGAGCATGAAGCGCAGCGTGCCCTTTGCCGTGATAGTGGCGATTGCGCTGGTGATTGCAGTGGTGAACCTGGACCCGCCCAAGGTAATTTTTGGACTGTTCGTGTGCTACGGCCTGAGTGGTTATGTGGTGTATGGCGTGCGCAAGGCGCGCGGCATGCAGACCAGCGTGATCAGCACCTCCACAGACGAACCCGATGAACGCGGACTGCACTAATTCTGGAGAGACGAGATGAGCGACAAACTGATTATTTTTGATACCACCTTGCGCGATGGCGAACAGTCGCCCGGCGCCTCCATGACCCGTGATGAAAAACTGCGCATTGCACGCCAGTTGGAGCGCCTCAAGGTGGATGTGATCGAGGCAGGCTTTGCAGCCAGTTCCAACGGGGACTTTGAGGCCGTGCAATTGATTGCCAACACCATCAAAGACTCAACCGTGTGTTCTTTGTCCCGCGCCAACGACCGCGATATTTCCCGCGCCGCCGAGGCTTTGAAAGGCGCCAACCGCGCCCGCATCCACACCTTCATTGCAACCTCTCCTTTGCACATGGAGAAGAAGCTGCGCATGACGCCAGACCAGGTGTTTGAGCAGGCCAAGCAGGCAGTGCGTTTTGCCCGCAATCTGGTGGGTGACATTGAATTCAGCCCGGAGGACGGCTACCGCAGCGAGCCGGATTTTCTGTGTCGCGTGTTGGAGGCGGTTATTAATGAAGGTGCCACGACCATCAACGTTCCCGACACCGTGGGCTATGCCATTCCCGAGTTGTATGGCAACTTCATCAAGAACCTGCGTGAGCGCATTCCCAACTCGGACAAGGCGATCTGGTCAGTGCATTGCCACAACGACCTGGGCATGGCGGTTGCCAACTCGCTGGCCGGTGTGAAGATTGGCGGCGCGCGCCAGGTGGAGTGCACCATCAATGGCCTGGGCGAGCGTGCGGGTAACTGCAGCTTGGAAGAAATTGTGATGGCGGTGAAAACCCGCAAGGATTACTTCGGGTTGGAGCTTGGCGTGGATGCGCGCCACATTCTGGCTGCCAGCCGCATGGTGAGCCAAACCACAGGCTTTGTCGTGCAGCCCAACAAGGCGGTGGTAGGCGCCAATGCCTTTGCCCACGCGTCCGGCATTCACCAGGACGGCGTTCTCAAGGCGCGCGACACCTACGAGATCATGCGCGCGGAAGATGTGGGCTGGACCGCCAACAAAATCGTGCTGGGCAAGCTCAGCGGACGCAACGCGTTCAAGCAGCGTTTGCAGGAACTGGGCGTGCAGATGGAAAGCGAGTCCGACATCAACGCCGCCTTTGCACGGTTCAAGGAACTTGCCGATCGCAAAAGTGAGATTTTTGACGAAGACATTCTGGCGCTCATCAGCGAAGAAAACGTCATGCACGACAAGGAGCAATACGCCTTTGTCTCTTTGTCCCAGCACAGCGAGACCGGAGAGCGCCCCATGGCCAAGATTGTGTTCACGGTAGACGGCAAGGAAGTCACGGGTGAATCTGAAGGCAATGGGCCGGTCGATGCATCCCTGAAGGCCATTGAATCCCACGTCAAGAGCGGCGCGGAGATGGTGCTTTACTCGGTGAATGCCATCAGCGGCTCGACCGAAAGCCAGGGTGAGGTCACCGTGCGTCTCCAAAACAGCGGGCGGGTGGTGAATGGTGTCGGAGCAGACCCCGACATCGTGGTTGCGTCGGCCAAAGCGTACCTGAGCGCGTTGAATAAGCTGCAAAGCAAAGCGGATCGGGTTGCGGCCCAGGGCTAGGCCCAAATCCGGCCGTTTTTTCTTGAAGTTTGCTACGCAAGTACTTGATCTTGCGTAACTTTCTTGTTTACACTTGCCGCCACCGGCGCGGTCGTTGTCAGCTTTGTGCTTGTTGCCGCGATGCTGAATGAATGGGAAACACTGTGAATCAAAATAAATTGAAAGTTGGTTTGGCGTTGGTTGGATTGATCGCTCTCATGCCTTTGAGCGCCAGCGCCACACAGCGCAAGGTACAAGCGCATCCCGTCAAAAAACATGCCGTTGCGCATGCTTCCAAAAAAGTTGCAGCCGTTGTTCCCGCAAAGCCGTCTTTTGGACAGTTGGCCGGGCTCCACGGTGAGGCTGACCCATTGAAACTCAAATCCAGCGTAGCGCTGGTCGTTGATCAAGACACCAAGGAAGTGTTGCTCAGCAAGAATGACCATGCGGTCTTGCCTATTGCCTCCATCACCAAGTTGATGACAGGTTTGCTGGTAAGCGAGGCCCACCTGTCCATGGATGAAAACATCACCATCACGCAGGATGACGTGGATACCGAAAAAGGCAGCCGTTCACGTCTTGCCGTGGGTACCGAATTGAGCCGTGGCGAATTGCTGCATCTGGCTTTGATGTCCAGCGAGAACCGTGCAGCACATGCCTTGGGTCGTACTTACCCAGGTGGTTTGGCACGCTTTGTGGACTTGATGAATGCCCGGGCTAAAACCCTGGGCATGCATGACACCAGCTACGCGGAGCCCACAGGCCTGTCGAGCAAAAACCAATCTAGTGCGCGTGACCTGGCTACGCTGGTGAACTTCGCCTACGGTGACCCCACTTTGCGTGAACTCTCCACCTCCACGGGCTACCAGGTGGAAGTGGGCCGCCATACGCTGCAGTACAACAACACCAATCGCCTCGTCAAAAATCCGGCTTGGGATATTGGCATTCAGAAGACCGGTTACATCACCGAAGCGGGCCAGTGCTTGGTAATGCAGGCCAAGATTGCAGGGCGAAAGCTCATCATGGTGTTTCTGGACTCTGCGGGCAAATTGAGCCGCATTGCAGATGCCGAACGTGTCAAGCATTGGGTGGAAAGCAGCCCCAACCTGAGTCGCAAAGGTTCACCTTTGGCTGCTCACATTCAGGAGCAACGCGTCGTCAGCAACTGATGGCGTAAGGCAAGCCGCCCGCCATATTCAGTGCGGGCTGTTTGCCTTGTTTCCCAGGGCCTCGGAAATCGTCCGGGCCGTCTCTTTCAGCTTGGGTAACCAATCGTCTTCCATCCGCCCTGAAGGTGCCGAGATGGACAGACCGGCAACCAGTTTGTTCTGGTCGTCGTAAATGCCTGCTGCCATGCAGCGCACACCCAGCTCCAATTCTTCGTTGTCACTGGCTTGGCCGTATTGGCGCACCCGGCTGAGTTCGCGCTCCAGGGCATCCAGCGTCGTCAGGCTGTTTTTGGTATTGCCATGCAAACCGGTGCGGGTGGCGTAGGCGCGGATCCGTTGCGGGTCGTCAGCCGCCAAGAACAGCTTACCCACAGAGGTCAGATGCAGGGGCGCATGGCCCCCAATTGCACGGACCACCTGCATTCCTGAGCGCTCGCTGTACGCACGCTCAACATACACAATTTCATCCCCTTGGCGCATGCTGAGATTCACGGGTTGCTGAATCAGCTTGTGCAACTCGCGCATGGGTAGCAGGGCGGCATCGCGCACGTTGAGACGGCCTTTTACGAGGTTGCCCAGTTCCAGCAAACGCATGCCCAGGCGGTAGCTGCCAGGCTGGGGACGGTCCACAAAGCGGCCTGTGGCCAGGTCGTTCAAGATGCGGTGTGCGGTCGAAGGGTGCAGGCCAGCTCTCTCGCTGATTTCTTTGAGCGATACGGGCTCTTCGCGAGAGGCCAGCACGTCAATCAGCGTGAACATGCGCTCTATCACCTGCACGGCGGGCGCATTGGGGGAGTCGGGGTCTTTTTTTGCCATGTCCAAGTATCAGGCCAAATCCACAGGAGCAGGGTCCAAGGGACGCCAACGTCCCTTCTCCAGAATTTGACAGGGATTAAAACGTGCCTTGTAGCTCATCTTGGGGCTGTCTGAAATCCAGTAGCCCAGATAAACGTAGTCCAGTCCCAAACGCTTGGCTTGTTGAATTTGCCACAGCACATTGAAGGTGCCGTAGCTGCATTTGTCATCGGGTTCGTAAAAGGTGTAAACCGCCGACAGGCCGTCGTCCAGCACGTCCAAAATCGACACCATTTTCAAGGTTCCCATGCCGTTGTCTGCACTGGGTTCCCGAAACTCCACCAAGCGGGAGTTCACCCGGCTCTGCAACAAAAATTGGGTGTATTGGTCCACGCTGTCTTCGTCCATGCCACCGCCGGGATGCCTGCTGTTCTGGTAGCGGAGGTAAAGCGCGTAGTGCTCGTCTTCAAAGCCCAGGTTCAAGACCCTGGCAGTCAGGTGCCCGTGTTGCTTCCAGGCGCGCCGTTGGCTGCGGGTGGCACTGAAGGGGTTCACCGGCACACGCAAAGGCATGCAGGCTTGGCAGCCGTCGCAATACGGGCGGTAGGTGAACATGCCACTGCGCCTGAAGCCACGCGCCACCAACTCGGAGTACGTCGAGTTGTTGATCAAGTGGCTGGGTGTCGCAACCTGGGACCTCGCCATACGCGCTGGCAAGTAGCTGCACTCGTAGGGCGCAGTGGCGTAGAACTGAAGCGCTTGTAGGGGAAGGTCCTTGAGATCTGTCACGGTTGAATCATCAGGTTTCCAGGAGATGTCCCCAGTATAGGGGGTCAAATTTCCACTCTGGGGAGGGGCCAAGCCGCGCCCTTTCGACATGCGCTACAAAAGAAGAGCGTGGGATTTCTGCCGCCCCTAGTGAGGCAAGGTGCCTTGTGTTTTGCTGGCAATCAATCCACTGAACGCCGTGCTGGCGACAGATACTGACCAGCGCGGCCAGCGCCACTTTGGATGCATCAGAGCGCAGACTGAACATCGATTCCCCGAAAACCGCACTCCCGATATTCACGCAGTAAAGACCGCCAACCAATGCACCGTCCACCCAGGTTTCAACACTGTGCGCAATGCCTTGCATATGAAGCGCTTCGTAGGCGGCAACCATCTCGGGCAGTATCCAGGTGCCGGTCTGTCCACTTCGGTTGCTTTGTGCGCAATGCCTGATGACCGAGGAGAAGGCACTGTCTATGCGCACTTCGCACTTGGCATTGTGTCGAAATGCATTGATGGTTTTTTTCAGTGAGCGATGCAATTTGAATCGCTCCACTTGGAGCACCATGCGCGGATTCGGGCTCCACCACAAAGTGGGCTGGCCTGCGCTGTACCAGGGGAATATTCCTTGCGAATAAGCAGTAACCAGAGTCGGGGTGTCCAGACTTCCACCGGCCGCCAGAAGACCGGCCGCATCACTTCCCTCAGGCCACGCCCATTCGACGTCAGGAAATGGCTCTCCGGGAGCGAGCCACAGTAATTGGGGCGTTGTAACCATGCGAAGTGAAGCTGCCTGAAAAATAAACGAAGCCGGGAAAGGGCGGGCATTGCAAGCGGTTAGAATACTAGCTGTCGGGGCGTAGCGCAGCCTGGTAGCGCATCTGCTTTGGGAGCAGAGGGTCGCGAGTTCGAATCCCGCCGCCCCGACCATTATTCAAGAGCCAGCCGGTACCACCTGCTGGCTCTTTTGCTTGGTGCATTGATGATTGCGCGTTGTCCGTCACGCTATGATCATGCGCCGCTGTCGTCAGCCAAGCGCAAAGGCGCCATCGGCTCGCTGCATTCTCAGCATGTGCCCGTAGCTCAGTCGGATAGAGCAACAGCCTTCTAAGCTGTGGGTCGGGGGTTCGATCCCCTCCGGGCACGCCAAAACATCACCTCACACAAAGTTTCCGAACACGGGCGCTAGCCCCTCTTGGTCGCGATCAATGGTTTGACCAGAGGGGCTTGCACCGCAGGGCGGTTCTCTTCGGCCTGTGCCAGGGGCTGTACCTCTTGCAGGGTGGCCAGGCAGCGGCGGGTGAGGTCTTGGTAGGTCTCGGTGCCGGTGCGCTTCCAGGCCACTTCCTCATCGGTGAGCGCACGTACCAGTTTGGCAGGCATGCCCGCCACCAGGGTTTGGGCTTCCACCTTCTTGCCCGCAGGCACAAAGGCGCATGCCGCGACGATGGCGCGCTCGCCCACTTCGGCTTCGTCCATCACCACGGCGTTCATGCCCACGAGTGCATCGCGGCGCACGATGCAGCTGTGCAGTACGGCACCGTGGCCGATGTGGCCGTTTTCTTCGACCACCGTGTCTTGTTGCGGGAAGCCGTGCATGACGCAGTTGTCTTGCACATTGGCGCCTGCATGCAACACGATGCGGCCAAAGTCGCCGCGCAGGCTGGCGTTGGGGCCGACATAGCAGTTCGGGCCAATGTGCACGTCGCCAATCAGCACGGCGGTGGGGTGCACGTAGGCGCTGGGGTGGACTACGGGGATGACGCCTTCGATGGAGTAGCAGGGCATGGGTTTCCTCTTTTCTGGCTGTTTGTGTTTGTGGCTGCTGTTTGCGTGCGTTGTTGTGTACGCCGCTGGCAGTGGGGTGGACGTTTCCGTCCGTGTCCCCCGCCCACTGCGTGGGCTCCTCCTTTACCTACCGGAAAAATCCACCCCACCGCCAGCGGCAACCGGCACCATTGGCGCACCTCGGTGGAATACACGCTTGTCGGAGTGGTCATCGTGTACAAGCACTGTTGGCCCGCAATGACTTCCACATTGGTGCGCCAATCGCGGTGGTGACGTAGGACGGTATAGCGTTCTGCGTAGGTGAAGGAGGAGCCCGCTTCAGCGGGCGGGGGACACGGAGCAGAACGCCATACCGTCCTGCGTCCGAAGTGCCTTTGGGCTTAAGTGCGTTTGGCCACCAAAGTCAGAATGTCATAACTCGCCACCAACTCACCAAGCTGGTTCGTCACTTCCACATCCCACGCCACCACGCCCTGGCCCACGCCATTCGCGTCCTTCTTGTTGCGGTCGATCTTGCGCTTGGCCGTCAGGCGCGCCTGGATGGTGTCGCCGATGCCCACAGGCTTCACAAAGCGCAGCGTGTCTAGGCCGTAGTTGGCCAACACCGGGCCGGGAGCGGGCGACACAAACAAACCGGCTGCAGCCGACAGCACAAAGTAGCCGTGCGCAATGCGCTTGCCAAAGGGTGAATCTTTGGCCGCCACTTCGTCAAAGTGCATGTAGAAAAAATCACCGGAGATGCCACCAAAGGCCACGATGTCGGCCTCACTCACTGTGCGGCGGTGGGTCAGCAGCGAGTCGCCAATCTGCAGGTCTTCAAAGTAGCTGCGGAAGGGGTGCACTGGCTTCTCGGTGACCTTGGCACCGCGCACATGCTCGCCGGTCACGGCCGACAGCATGGAGGGCGAGCCTTGCACCGCTGCGCGTTGCAGGTAGTGCTTCACGGCGCGCAAACCGCCCAACTCTTCACCGCCACCCGCGCGGCCCGGGCCGCCGTGCTTGAGCGTCGGCAAGGGTGAGCCGTGGCCGGTGGATTCGACTGCGGCTTCGCGGTCCAGGATGTGCAGGCGGCCATGCCATGCGGCCATGGCGGGGATGGCTTTGGCGGCCACGGCAGCGTCGTGCGTGACCAACGTGGCCACCAGGCTGCCCTTGCCCTTGGCGGCCAGCACCAAGGCTTGGTCCAAATCGTCGTAGGCCATGACGGTGCTGACCGGGCCGAAGGCTTCCACGTCATGCACCGCGTCCACCTCCATGGGCTTGCGGCAGGCCAGCAAAGTAGGTGCGCAGAAGGCGCCGTTGGCCGTGCCTTCGCCCAACCAGTCGTTCTTGCCGCTAAAGGCCAGTTCGCAGTCTTTGCGCAAGAGCGCAATGCGCTCGGCCACGTCGGCCTGCTGCGCGTGGCTGGCCAAGGGGCCCATGCGCACGCCTTCCACCGACGGGTCGCCCACGGTGGTTTTGGCCAGACGCGCAGACAACTTTTCCACCACTGCATCCATGTGCTTCGCGGGCACGATGGCACGGCGAATCGCCGTGCATTTCTGCCCGGCCTTGACCGTCATTTCGCGCGCCACTTCTTTTACGAACAGCTCAAACTCTTCGTCATCGGGCGACACATCGGGGCCCAGGATGGCGCAGTTGAGCGAGTCGGCTTCGGCGTTGAAGGGGATGGAGTTGGCAATCAGGTTGGGATGCACGCGCAGGCGCGCGGCCGTGTCGGCCGAGCCGGTGAAGGTGACCACATCGGCGCCGTTCAAGCGGTCCAGCAAATCGCCCGTGCCGCCAATCACCAACTGCAAACTGCCTTCGGGCAGGATGCCCGATTGCACGATGAGGCGCATGGCCGCTTCTGTCAGGTAGCTGGTGGCGCTGGCCGGTTTGCCGATGCAGGGCATGCCCGCCAAAAAGCTGGGCGCAAACTTTTCCAACAGGCCCCAGATGGGGAAGTTGAATGCGTTGATGTGTACCGCCAAGCCGCCGCGGGGCACCAGTACGTGCGTGCCCGAGAAGCCACCTTTTTTACCCAGGGGGAAGGCCGGGCCTTCGTGTACCAGGTTGCCTGAGGGCAGCTCGTTGCTGCCAATGCTGGCGTAGGCATACAAGGTGCCTGCGCCGCCTTCGATGTCGATCCAGCTGTCCACCTTGGTGGCACCGGTGTGGGCGGATACGGCGTACAGAGCTTCCTTGTGTTCCATCAGGTACTTGGCCAGGGCCTTGAGGCGCTGGGCGCGCTCCTGGAAGTCCATGGCCATGAGGGCGGGCAAGCCCTTGCGGCGGGCGTGCTCTACCGCCTCGGCAAAGTCCAGGCTCTCGGCGTGGGTGTGGCCAATGGTCTGGCCGTTGACGGCGCTGCGCAGAGCAACGGCGGCTTGGGTGCCTTGCCAGTGGCCGCCGATATAGCTTTGAATGGTTTGGGTCATGGAATTCGCTTTTTGAGAGATGCAGAAACAAAAGAGGCACCGCTCTATGCGGTGCCGGGCTGATAGGGTGGGCTACGCCGCGAACCTGCTGCGTGGTGTGCAAGGTGCGCGGCGCAGGCGGCGTTCCAGCGTGCGGCCAGCGAGGCCTTAGCGCTCGTCGAAGCTGATGGTGACCGCGTCGGATGTGGGGCGGGCCTGGCAGGAGAGCACAAAGCCCTTGTCGGTTTCCCAGGTCTCCAGTCCAAAGTTCTTGTCCATGGACACGCTGCCTGCCATCACCTTGCAGCGACAAGTGGCGCATACGCCGCCCTTGCAGGAGAAGGGCAGGTCCAGCCCGGCGGCAGTAGCCACGTCCAGCACGTTCTGGTCGGGGCGGATGTGCAGGGCATGTTCCTTGCCGTCGAGCACCAGCGTCAGGGGCACGCCGGTGGCGTTGTCCGCGTGGCCGCTGCCGGCCAGAGCAGCCTGGCGTGCGGGCTCGGGCAAGGCGTCCAGCGTGGGCGAGGAGAAGCGTTCGGTGCGGATGCTTTTCTCCGACACACCGGCTTCCAGCAAGGCCTTCTCGGTCACTTCAATCATGGCCTCGGGGCCGCAGATAAACACCTCGTCCATGCTGGCCGCAGGCAGCAGGGTGGCGATGATGCTTTTCACCTTGTCGGCATCGATGCGGCCTTGCAGCAGGTCCACCTCTTGCGCCTGGCGCGAGAGGATGTGGATGAGCGTGAGGCGGTCGGCAAAGCGGTCTTTGAGGTCTTGCAGCGCTTCGTTGAACATCACCGAGTTCATGCTGCGGTTGCCGTACACCAGCGTGAATTTGGAGTCGGGCTGGTCTTCCAGCGTGCTGGCCATGATGGACAGAATGGGCGTGATGCCCGAGCCCGCCGCAAAGGCCACGCGGTGCAGCGCGCGTGGGCGCTTGGACACAAAGCGGCCTTCGGGCGGCATGACCGAGAGCGTGTCACCGGCCTTGAGCTGCTGGGCCGCCCAGTTGGAAAACACGCCGCCCTCCATGGGGCGAATGCCCACCACCAGTTCGCGCTTGCGGCGCAGGTGGCTGTGGGTGGAGCAGATGGAGTAGCTGCGGCGGACGTCGGCACCGTCAATCTTGCTGCGCAGCGTGAGGTACTGGCCGGGCTGGAAATCAAAGCGCTCGACCAGATCGTCGGGCACCGCAAAGGCAATGGCCACCGAGCCTGCTGCTTCGGGGCTGACGCGGGCAATGCGTAAATCGTGGAATCGGGAAGATGCAGTCATGGTGGTGCGGGGTTCAATAGGGTTTGAAGTAGTCAAACGGTTCCATGCAGGCCAGGCAGCGGTACAGGGCCTTGCAGGCAGTGGAGCCGAAGTGCGAAATTTCTGTGGTGTTGTCGGAGCCGCATTGCGGGCAGGCCACGGTTTCCCGCTGTACCAAACCCTTGCGGGGCGCAAACGCAATCACGTTGGCGCCGGCAGACGCTGCGCAGGCACTTTTGACCGGCGGCGCAATGCCATAGGCGCGCAGCTTGTCGCGCGCCTCGGCTGTCATCCAGTCGGTGGACCAGGCCGGTGCCAGTTGGGTGACCACGCGGGCAGCTACGCCAGCGCGGGCCAGGGCAGACACCACATCGTCTTCCATCTGGCCCATGGCCGGGCAGCCGCTGTAGGTGGGCGTGATCACCACCTCCAGGCCCTGCGCGCCCTGTCGCACAGCCCGCAGAATGCCCATCTCGCGCAGGTTCACCACCGGGATTTCGGGGTCGGTCACCGACTCCAGCACATCCCAGATGGCGCGGTGCGCGTCAGTGCCTTGGGCCTGTGCCACAGGCCCATCCGGCAAGGCGGTGACTGACGAGGGGGCGTCCACGGACATGGTGCTTACCAGACGGCCTCAGGGTGGGCGCGGGCCAGGCTTTGCATTTCAGCCAGCACAAAGCCCAGGTGCTCGGAGTGCACACCAAACTTGCCGGTGGTGACAAAGCCCACACTGCTGGGCAGCTTGAGGGTCGCGGCCTGCAGCGTGTCGGCCACGGTGGCTTCCCACTCGGCGCGGAAGGCGCGCACGTCAACACCGGCGCCGGTTTTCACCGCAGCGGTTTCCATGGCGCTCTCGGTCCAGAACTCTTGCGTGAAAGGCATGAGGTAGTCAAACGCGGCTTGCATGCGGCGGTGCGACTCTTCGGTGCCGTCGCCCAGGCGCAGCACCCAATCGTGCGCATGGCGCAGGTGGTACTGCACTTCTTTGTGCGACTTGGCAGCGATGGCGGCCAGTTGCGCATCGCTGGATTTTTCGAGCGCGCCCCACACTTGCACCATGAGCGCGCTGAACAAAAAGTTGCGCGCCATGGTGACACCGTAGTCCCGGTCACCCGCGGATGTGGGCAAGATGGCGGTGCGGTGCGGCAGCTCCAAGAGCGTGTAGTTCTTGAAGTCCGGCACGTCCCGGAAGAAGGCCAGCAGGTCTTCGCTGCTCTTGCCGTCTTTGCGCACGGTCGCCACGTGTTGGTACAGCATGCGGGCTTGGCCAATCAGGTCCAGCGCGTTGTTGCCCAGGGCCAGGTCTTCTTCGAGGATGGGGCCGTGTCCGCACCACTCGGCATTGCGTTGGGCCAATATCAGCGCGTTATCGGCCAGGTGCAGCAGATAGTCTTGGTAGCCGGCCATTACATGTGCCCCACTTCTTCTGGGATGTCATAGAACGTGGGGTGGCGGTAGATCTTGTCTGCGGCGGGTTCAAACATTGCGTCCTTGTCTTCCGGTGCGCTGGCGGTGATGGCCTTGGAGGGCACCACCCAGATGCTCACGCCTTCCTGGCGGCGGGTATACACATCGCGTGCCATTTGCAGCGCGTGCTGTGCATCGCTGGCGTGCAGGCTGCCGCAGTGCTTGTGCTCCAGGCCTTGCTTGCTGCGAACAAATACTTCCCAGAGGGGCCAGTCTTTCAGGGCGGTAGTGGCGGTCATGCTGCTTCCTTTTGTGTGGGGGTTTGGTGTTTTTGGGCATAGGCCAGGGCGGCGTCGCGCACCCATTGGCCGTCGTTGTGGGCTTTGACACGGGTGGCCAGGCGCTCTTTGTTGCAAGGGCCATTGCCGTTGACGGTGTTCCAGAACTCGTCCCAGTCGATCTGGCCGTAGTCGTAGTGCTGGCGCTCTTCGTTCCACTTCAGCTCGGGGTCGGGCAGGGTCACGCCCAGCACCTTGGCTTGGGGCACGGTCGCGTCAATGAATTTCTGGCGCAGGTCGTCGTTGCTGATGCGTTTGATGCCCCAGCGCATGGCTTGCTCGCTGTGCGGGCTGTTGGCATCCGGTGGCCCAAACATCGCCAGGCATTTCCACCAGAAGCGGTTCACCGAGTCCTGCACCATGGCCTTTTGCTCGGCGGTGCCTTGCATCATCACCAGCAAGGCTTCGTAGCCTTGGCGCTGGTGGAAAGACTCTTCCTTGCACACGCGGATCATGGCGCGGGCATAGGGGCCGTAGGAGCAGCGGCACAGCGGGATCTGGTTCATGATGGCCGCGCCATCCACCAGCCAGCCAATGGTGCCCACATCGGCCCAGTTGAGCGTGGGGTAGTTGAAGATGGAGCTGTACTTGGCTTTGCCACTGTGCAGGTCGGCCAGCATCTGGTCGCGGCCCTGGCCCAATGTTTCGGCGGCGCTATAGAGGTAGAGGCCGTGGCCGCCTTCGTCTTGCACCTTGGCAATCAGGATGGCCTTGCGCTTCAAGCTGGGCGCGCGGCTGATCCAGTTGCCCTCGGGCAGCATGCCCACGATTTCGCTGTGTGCGTGCTGGCTGATTTGGCGCACCAGCGTCTTGCGGTAGGCCTCGGGCATCCAGTCTTGCGGCTCGATCTTGCCGTCGGCGTCAATGCGTGCATCAAAGCGGGCCTGTGCTTCGGCGTTTTCAAGCGCCACCGGTTTGGGCGGGGCCTTCTCGCCCGGCTTGTCCTGCACGTTGAATGATTGGGTGTACATCTGCGTTCACTCCTTGGGTTAATTAGGGTTGGGGGCTCATCCAGGCGGGGGGTCGCTTGTCGAGAAAAGCGGACACGCCATCGCGTGCCTCGGCGGTGCGGCGCTGGCGCGCAATGCGCTGGGCCGTGTCTTCCAGCGTGGCAGCGTCGATAGGCCGACCCTGCACCGCGTTGATCAAATCTTTGGCGGCCTTTTGCGCCAGCGGGCCACCGGCCAGCAAGGGCTTGACCAGCGTGGCCACGGCCGCGTCGAGCTGATCGGGCGCAGCCACCTCGTGCACCAGTCCGATGGCTTGCGCACGTTCGGCGTTGATGCGCTCGGCGCTCTGGAAATAACGCATGGCCTGGCGCGGCCCGATGGCGCGCAACACATAGGGGCTGATGACGGCGGGGATGATGCCGAACTTCACTTCCGAGGTGCTGAACACCGCGTCGCTGCTGGCCACGGCCATATCGCAAGCGGCGGTGAGCCCGGTGCCGCCGCCCAGTGCCGCACCCTGCACGCGGGCAATCGTCGGCTTGGACAAGGTGGACAGCGCATGCAGCATGCGGGCGAAGCGGCGTGCGTCGTCCAGGTTGTCCTGCTCGCTGGCCTCGGCGGCGCGGCGCATCCATTTCAGGTCAGCACCGGCCGAGAAATGCGGTCCGCGCCCACCCAGCACCACCACACGCACTGCCTCGTCTTTGTCGAGCAATTCACAAGCGCGGGTGAGCTCGTCGATGAGTTGCTCGTTGAAGGCGTTGAACACATCGGGCCGGTCCATCCATAGGGTGGCGACCGGGCCTGCGTGTTCGATGGTGAGGGTTTCAAACATGGTGTGGGGTGTGCGCGTGGTTGCTGATTACTTGCTCATGACCCAGTCGCCGTTCTTGATTTCGAACATGCGGAATGCGGTCAGGTCCAGGCCCATGTGGTCGGTGGGGGACATGTTGAAAATGCCAGCGGTGCCGGCCAGGCCCTTGGTGGATTCGATGGCATCACGCACCTTGGCTTTGTCGGTGCCACCGGCGCGCTTGATGGCGTCCATGGCAATGGTCAGGCCGTCCCAGGCGTGGCCGCCGAAGGTGGAAATGTCGGTCTTGTACTTGGCCATGAATGCCTTGGTGTAGGTTTCCGACACGATGCGTTCGGGGTCATTGGCGGGCAGGTTTTTGGGCGAGAGCAGGGCGGCGGCAGGCAGGCGCACACCTTCCGATGCGGGTCCTGCGAGCTTGATGAAGTCGTCGGACGCCACACCGTGGGCGTGGTACAGCGGCAGGGTGATGCCGAGCTGCTTGTAGCCCTTGGTGGCCAGCGCGGGGCCTTGGCCCAGGCCGAAGATGAACACGGCTTCTACGCCCGCGGTGTTGCGGATCTTGGTCAGCTGCGGGCCCATGTCGGTGTCTTTGGGGCCGTAGGTTTCATTGGCCACCAGGGTGATGCCGTATTTGCCGGCAACGCCTTCGGTCTCTTTGCGGCCGCTCTGGCCAAAGCCGCTGGTCTCGGACAAGAGCGCCACCTTGGTGATGCCGCGCTTCTTCATGTCGTCAAACACTTTTTCAGCGGCCATGCGGTCGGTGTGGGGCGTTTTGAAAACCCACTTTTTCACCGGCTCAATGATCACCACGGCACCGGCCAAGGAGATGAAAGGCACACCGGCTTTGTCCACCAGCGGAGCCATGGACATGGTGGAGCCGGTGGTGGTTCCGCCCACAATCAGGTCCACCTTGTCGTCGTCAATCAGGCGTTTGCCAAAGCCGTTGGCCTTGCTGGCATCGCTGCCATCGTCATAAAACACCAGTTCCAGCGGACGGCCCAGCACGCCGCCTTTTTTGTTGACGTCTTCCACCATCATCTGCAGCGTCTTGAGCTCAGGGTCACCCAGGTAACCGGCCGGGCCGGTGACCGACAGCACCGAGCCGATCTTGATCGGGTCGGCGGCCATGGCCGTCACTGCGGTGAGCACCAGGGCGCTAGCCAATGCGGTTTTTTTGGCGAGTTTCTTGAAGCGTGAAATCATGGGGAAGTCTCCTTGTGGTGGTTGGAATCGGGGTTGTTATCAGATGCGCTCAATGACCATTGCAATGCCTTGCCCCACGCCGATGCACATGGTGCACAGCGCGTAGCGGCCGTTGCGGCGCTTGAGTTCGTACAGGGCGGTGGTAACCAGGCGCGCACCGCTCATGCCCAGCGGGTGGCCCATGGCAATGGCACCGCCATTGGGGTTCACGCGGGCATCGTCATCGGCCAGGCCCAGGTCGCGCATTACGGCCAGGCCTTGGGCGGCAAAGGCTTCGTTGAGTTCAATCACATCCATTTGCGCCAGGCTCAAGCCGGTTTGCGCCAACAACTTGCGCACAGCCGGTGCGGGGCCAAAGCCCATGATGCGCGGTGCCAGGCCTGCCGTAGCCATACCCACAACGCGCGCTTGCGGTGTCAGGCCGTGGCGTTTGGCTGCGTCACCGGATGCCAGCAACAAGGCGCAGGCGCCGTCGTTCACGCCAGACGCATTGCCCGCAGTCACCGACAGGTCCGGGCCGTTCACGCCCTTGAGCTTGGCCAGCATCTCGATGGTGGTCTCGGGGCGGGGGTGCTCGTCGGTGTCAAACACCACCGGGTCGCCCTTTTTGCGCGGCATTACTACCGGCACCAGTTCGTCTACAAAGCGGCCTGCGGCATGGGCTGCGGCCCAGCGCTGCTGCGAGCGCAGGGCAAAGGCGTCCTGGTCGGCGCGCGAGATCTTGAAGTCCGCCGCCACGTTGTCGGCGGTTTGCGGCATGGAGTCCACGCCGTGCGCGGCCTTCATCAGCGGGTTGACAAAGCGCCAGCCAATCGTGGTGTCAAAAATGGCGGCACTGCGCGAGAAGGCCGTGTCTGCCTTGCCCATCACAAAGGGGGCGCGCGACATGCTTTCCACGCCACCGGCAATCATCAGCTGTGTCTCGCCCGACTTGATGGAGCGCGCAGCCAAGCCCACGGCGTCCATGCCCGAGCCGCACAGGCGGTTGAGCGTGGTGCCGGGCACTTCCACAGGCAAACCTGCCAGCAGACCTGACATGCGGGCCACATTGCGGTTGTCTTCACCGGCCTGGTTGGCGCAGCCATACAGGATGTCGTCCACCGCAGACCAGTCCACAGCGGCGTTGCGTTGCATCAGCGCCCTGAGCGGCACGGCGCCCAGGTCGTCCGGGCGCATGGAGGACAGCGCACCGCCGTAGCGGCCAATGGGGGTGCGAACAGCGTCGCAGATAAAAGCGTCGGTCATTGGGTTGTCTTTCAGATTTGTTTGGGGCGTTCGTCAATCACGCGCTTGGCCTTGCCCACCAGGGTGCGGGGAATGCCTTCAAAGTGCATCACCGTTACGCGGGTGGACACACCCACATTGGTCTTGATGTGGTGCTGCAGTTCTTTGGCAACTTCGCTCTTCAGGCTGTCGCTGAGTCCAGCAGACAGTTCGCGTTGGATTTCGCAGCGCACTTCCAGGTTGTCCAGGTGGCCGTCGCGGGTGAGCACCAGTTGGTAGTTGCCGGAGAGGCGCTTGTCGCGCAGGATTTGTTCTTCGATCTGCGTGGGGAACACGTTCACGCCGCGCACGATCAGCATGTCGTCGGAGCGGCCAGTGATCTTGCCCATGCGGCGGAACGCGCGGGACGTCGGCGGCAGCAGGCGCGTGAGGTCGCGCGTGCGGTAGCGGATGACCGGGAAGGCCTGTTTGGTGAGCGACGTAAACACCAGCTCGCCGTCTTCCCCATCGGCCACCACTTCGCCGGTGTCGGGGTTGATGATCTCGGGGTAAAAGTGGTCTTCCCAGATCACCGGGCCGTCCTTGGATTCGATGCATTCGCAGGCCACGCCCGGGCCCATCACTTCGGTGAGGCCATAGATGTCAATCGCGTCGATGCCCAGCTTGCGCTCAATCTCTGCGCGCATGCCTTCGCCCCAAGGCTCGGCGCCAAAGATGCCGACCTTGAGCGAAATGTCTTCGGGCTTCACACCCAGGCGCTCAAACTCTTCGGCAATCACCAGCGAGTACGAGGGCGTGACCATGATGATCTGCGGCTTGAAGTCCAGAATCTGCGCCACTTGTTTTTCGGTCTGGCCGCCCGACATGGGCACCACGGTGCAGCCCAGGCGCTCGGCACCGTAGTGCGCGCCTAGGCCGCCGGTGAACATGCCGTAGCCATAGGCGTTGTGCAGCATGTCGCCCTTGCGGCCACCGGCTGCGCGAATGGAGCGCGCCACCAGGTTGGCCCAGTTGTCGATGTCTTGTGCCGTGTAGCCCACCACAATCGATTTGCCGGTGGTGCCGCTGGATGCGTGCAGGCGCACCACTTGGTCTTGCGGCACGGCAAACAGGCCGAAGGGGTAGTTGTCACGCAGCGCGGTCTTGGTCATGAAGGGGAACTTGGCCAGGTCGGCTAGGGTCTTCAGGTCATCAGGGTGCACGCCTTTTTCGTCAAAGGCCTTTTTGTGGAAAGGCACGTTGTCATAGGCGTGGCGCAGCGACCATTTCAGGCGCTCCAGTTGCAGCGCGGAAATCTCGTCGCGGCTGGCGGTCTCTATGGCTTCTAACTCGCCGGGCTGGGGTTTCTTGGACGTCATGGGTGTCTCCTTGTCTTGTTGAATGCGTGGGGCGTGCGTTCAGGCTGTAGCAAAGCTGGCAGTGACTTCGCCCTTGATGCGTGCCGACTTGCCACGGAACAGCGCCACGGTCTTGCCCTTGGCGGTGCTGACGGTCACGTCGTACACGCCGGTGCGGCCGCCCAGTGCGCGCTCTTGCGCCTCGGCTACCAGGGTCTCGCCCAGGTGCGAGGGCGCCAGAAAGTCGATGTGGCATGCGGATGCCACGGTGTTCTGGTTGTAGCTGTTGCAGGCATACGCAAACGCGGTGTCGGCCAGCGTGAACAGCATGCCGCCGTGGCAGATGGCGTGGCCGTTGACCATGTCTTGCCGGATCGCCATCGAGAGGCGGGCATAGCCGGGCTTCACGTCATGGCGCACCATGCCCATGGCCTGGGCCACATGGTCGCGGGACCACATGGCTTGGGCCGCGTCCTCGGCCAGTTGCTGGGCTTCTTGGGGCGAGAGAGCGGGGGCGTGTTCAGCCATGGATGTTTTTTCCTTGAAATACCTGGCGCTGGATCAGCGGAGAAATGCGGTAACGGTCTTCGCCATACAGCGCGGCCAAGTTCGCCAGCACGGTGCGGATGGTGGCCAGGCCCACTTGGTCGGCCCAAGCCAAAGGGCCACGCGGGTAGTTCACGCCCAGGCGCATGGCGGCGTCCGCTGCCTCTGCGGTGCACACGCCTTGGTACACCGCGTCGGCAGCCTCGTTGGCCAGCATGGCCACGGTGCGCATCACGGCCAGGCCCGGCACATCGGCCAGGCGCGAGACGTTAACGCCAGCGGCTTGCAAGAGGCCGCAGGCAGCGTTGTAAGCGGCCTCGCTGCACTGGCCTGCGCTGGCTAGTGCGGTGCGGTTGGCTTTGTGGAAGTCCAGTGCCAAATCCATCAGCACGGTGTTGGCAACGCCAGTCTCTGCCGCACGCTGCGTGGCGCTACGGCCGTCCGTCACGTACAGCGCGGCATCGTCAGCTTGGGCGATGCGGCCGTCGGTGGACGCTGCGTGTTCAAAGGCAACGGACGCGGCTTGCAGGCGTGTGGCCAGCGCTTGCGCGGCTGGTGCGTCGCCACACACCACGATGCGTGCGGGGCGGGCGTGTGCGCCTTCGGTATGCGGTGCAGGCTTTTCGGCACCTTCGCGGTAGTCGTAGTAGCCACGGCCGCTTTTCTTGCCCAGGAAACCAGCGTCCACCAGGTCTTGCTGGATCAGAGAGGGCAGGTAGCGCGGGTCGTTGAAGTACGCGTTCCACACCGAGCGGGTGACGGCAAAGTTCACGTCCAGGCCAATCATGTCCATCAGCTCAAACGGCCCCATGCGAAAGCCACCGGCTTCGCGCATTACCGCGTCTAGCGTGGCACAGTCGGCTGCGCCTTCGGTGCGCAGGCGCAGCGCTTCTGCGTAGTAGGGGCGGGCCACACGGTTGACGATAAAGCCGGGGGTGGATTTGGCGTGCACAGCCGTCTTGCCCCATGCGGTGGCGGTGGCGTGCAGCACCTCGGCCACCTGCATGTCGGTGGCCAAACCACTCACCACTTCCACCAGGGCCATCAGCGGCGCCGGGTTGAAGAAGTGCAGGCCCGCCAGGCGCTGCGGGTGTTGCAGCGCAGAGCCAATCGCGGTGATGGAAATGCTGGAGGTGTTGCTGCCGAAGATGCAATCGGCGGACACCAGAGCCTCCAGGTCTTTGAACAGCCCCTGTTTGGCAGGCAGACTTTCCACAATCGCTTCCACCACCAAGCCTGCGGGGGCCAGGTCGTTCAGCGATGCGGCGGCCTGCAAACGCTGACCTGCGGCCTGCGCGGCGTCTGCGGTCATCTTGCCTTTGTCGGCCAGCTTGGCGAGTTGCGCGCGCAGGCCTTCAATGGCCGCTTGTGCGGCACCCGCGCGGTTGTCCAGCAGCAGCACGCGGTGACCGGCCACAGCGGCCACCTGCGCAATGCCAGCGCCCATGGCACCGGCACCGACGACCGCGACCACCGTGTCTTTGGAAAGAGCTTGCACCATCGGCTTATTCCCCGGTGAAGCGCGGTGCGCGCTTTTCCATGAAGGCGGCCACGCCTTCGGCAAAGTCGGGGCTCCAGCCCAGCTCGCGCATAAAGCCACCTTCCATGCTGAGCTGCTGCTCCAGCGTGTGGGTTGGGGCAGCGTGCAGGGCTTGGCGGGTGCGCACCAGCGCCTTGGTGGGCATGGATGCCAGTTGCGCAGCCAGCTTATCCACGGTGGTGCTGAGTTCTGCGTCTTCGGTCACTTGCCAGATCAGGCCCCATTCGGCGGCCTTCTCGGCGGGCAGTTTGTCGGCCAGCATGGCCAAGCCCATGGCACGGGCCATGCCCACGCGCTGCGGCAGGAACCAGGTTCCACCGGTATCGGGCACTAAGCCAATCTTGCTAAAGGCCTGCAGGAAGGAGCCCGACTTACCGGCAATCACCAGATCGCAGGCCAGCGCGAGGCTGGCACCGGCACCGGCCGCCACACCTTGCACCATGGCCACGGTGGGCACGCGCAGGTTTTGCAAACGCAGGATGAGTGGCTTGTAGTTTTGCTCCACCACGTTGCCAATGTCCGGGGCTTTTTCGCCCATCACCATATCGGGGTCGGCCAGATCCTGGCCCGCGCAAAAGGCACGGCCCGCGCCGGTAATGACCAGCACGCGGGTGGTCTTGTCGGCCTGGATGCGGTCCAGCGCGTCGCGCAACTCGGCGTGCATGGCGCCGGTAAAGCTGTTGAGCTTGTCGGGGCGGTTGAGGGTGATGCGGGCAATGCCGCCTTCAACGGAAAAGAGGATGTTTTGGTAGTCCATGGCGTGTTGTCGTTGTGTGGCAGGTTGCGTGCTTTACATGCCCAGGTAGGCGGCGCGCACTTGCTCGTTGCTGATGAGTTCCTGGCCGGTTCCGGTGAGCGTGACGCTGCCGGTTTCCAGCACATAGCCGCGGTCGGCAATGGCCAGTGCGGCAAAGGCGTTTTGCTCCACCAGCAAAATCGTCATGCCCTGTGCCTTGAGCGTCTTGATGACGTTGAACACTTCTTCCACCAAGAGCGGCGCCAGGCCCATGGAGGGCTCGTCCAGCAGCAAGAGGCTAGGGCGGCCCATGAGGGCGCGGCCAATGGCCAGCATCTGTTGCTGGCCGCCGGACAAGGTGCCAGCGGGCAGGGCGCGCTTTTCTTTGAGGATGGGGAACATGGCAAAAATCTTTTCCATGTCACCGGCCACTTGCTCTTTGGGCTGGGTGTAGGCGCCCAGGCGCAGGTTGTCTTCAATGCTCAAGGGGCCGAACACCTGGCGGCCTTCGGGGCTTTGGCAAATGCCACGGCGCATGCGCTTATCAGACCGCAGCTTGCTGATGTCTTCGCCATCAAAGTGGATGCTTCCCGCGCTGATGGGCTGCACGCCGGACAGGGCGCGCAGGAACGTGGTTTTGCCCGCACCGTTGGCTCCTACCAGCGCCACGGTTTCGCCCCGTCGCACTTCCAACGTCATGCCCTTGAGCGCCTTGATGCGTCCGTAGCAGCTCTCCAGGCCTTGCACCTTCAACAGCACTTGCTGTGTGGGCGCGGCAGTGGCTTGCAAGCTGCCCACGCTGCTGGCGCCCAGGCCTACCGAGTCGGGGGCCAGGCTGGCAATGCGGTGGAACAACTCGCGGAATTCAGCTTTCGCGCTGTCGCCAAACACCGGGTCGCTGTGGTTGCGAAACGCCTGGTCAATCTCCGCCCAGTCTTGCGGCTGCAACACCTTGCGTGCCAGCGGCAGCACGTGCTTTTCTTCGGTCTTGATGTGGGTCTTGAGCCCGTTGGTGTAGTTCTGGATGGCCACCGCCAGGGCTGCGGTGGGCAGCTGGCCTTGGGCAGCAGCCGCCAGCTTGGCGCGCAGCTGGGCGAGGTTGTGGGGGCCTTGGGCGTGGTCGGCTTCCAGCGCGTCCAGAATGTCGGCCGCTTCGGTGCTGCGCAGGCGCAGCAGGCGAAACAGATAGTCGTCTTCCTTGGGGTGATGCATGCGGTCTACAAACTGGCTGATGTAGTCGAGCGCGGCATCAAAGAAGGCAGTTTCCAAGGGGGCGCCCGCTTGCATGTCGGTGGCGACCTGGTCCAGGGTGGTGGCCAGGCGCCACATATTGCTGTGTTCCTGGCTGATGAGGGTGAGTGCGTCCATGGGGGCTTTCCGTTCAGGCGTGGGCGCCCAGGTAGGCGGCGATCACATCGGGGTTGCGGCGCACTTCGGCACCGGTCCCTTCGGCCAGCTTGCGGCCATAGTCCAGCACCAAGATGCGGTCGGAGAGGTTCATCACCATCTTCATATCGTGCTCCACCAGCACCACGGTGACGCCGCTGTCGGCCACCTTGCGGATGAGCGCATCCACTTCAATGGTTTCCTTGGGGTTGAGGCCCGCAGCAGGTTCGTCCAGAAACAAGAGGCGCGGCTTCATGGCCAGGGCGCGGGCAATTTCCAGGCGCTTGAGGGCGCCGTAGGACATGGCGTCGGCCCGCGCGTCGGTGTAGGCCTCCAGACCCACAAAGCGCATCAGCTCCACGGCCTCGGCGCGCAGGTCGCGGTCGCGCGATTTGATGGAGGGCCAACGCAGTGCGGCCTTGAGCAGGTTGCGGTCCAGCCGCAAGTGCGCGCCCACCATCACGTTTTCGATGGCGCTCATGTTCATGCAAATTTGCAGGTTCTGAAACGTGCGCGCCACGCCTTGCTGGGCCAGCACATCGGGCGACTTGCCCTGGATGGGCTGGCCGTCCAGCAGGATGCTGCCGGAGGTGGGCGTGTAGATGCCGGTGATCAGGTTGAACAGCGTGGTCTTGCCCGCGCCGTTCGGGCCAATGACGGCGTACACAATGCCCGCATCAATGGAGAAGGACACGTTTTGCACGGCCTTGACGCCACCGAAGTGGATGCTGAGGTCTTGAACGTCGAGCAGTGCCATGTTCATTCCCCCTTGCCAAAACGGGCTGCCAGCGTGGGCACCAAGCCCTTGGGCAAAAAGATCATGCACAGCATGAGGATGGCGCCAAAAACCACCGTCTCCCAGCCCTCAAAGGTAGCCAGCGCCTGTGGCAGCGCCGTGAGCAACACTGCGCCCAGCACCGAGCCGTAGATGGAGCCCATGCCGCCAATCACCACCATGGTGACCAGCTCAATGGAGTGGAAGAAGTCGGCCAGGTTGGGGGTGACAAAGCCCACGTACAAGGCTGTCACGCTGCCCATGATGCTGGCGAACACCGCCGACAGCACAAAGATGCTGACCTTGTAGCGCACCACTTGTACGCCCACCACTTTGGACGCCACCTCGGACCCGTGCAGCGCACGCAGCGCGCGGCCAAAGGGCGAGTCAATCAGGTTGATGGACGCCCAGATGCTTACGCACAGCAAGAGCGCCACGATCCAGTACCAAAGCTTGTCGCCCGAGATCTCGAAACTGCCAAACGCCATGGGCGGCACGGCCATGCCGTCAGGCCCGCCGGTCCAGGCAGCTTCGTTGCGCACCACGATGTTGATGATGATGCCCAGGCCCAGCGTGGCCATGGCCAGGTAATGGCCCTTCAAGCGGAAGATGGGTCGCGCAAGCACGGCGGCAAGCACACCGGCTGCCGCTGCACCGGCCACCACGGCCAGCAGCGGGTGCCAGCCAAAGTGCGTGGGCAGTGCCGCAGAGGCATAGGCACCAATGCCGATGAAACCGGCGTGGCCCAGGCTGATTTGCCCGGCAAAGCCGATCAGCAGGTTCAGCCCCAGCACGATCACAGCATTGATCGCCATGCGAATAGCCAGGTCCACATAAAAGCTGTTCGGCAGCACAAAGGGCAAGACCAACAGCACGGCGGCGACCACATACAGGCCACGGAAGGGATGCGACTTCATGCTCTTACACCCGGTCTGTGGCTTTGCCACCAAAGAGGCCGCTGGGCCGGAAAAACAATATCAGCAGGATCAGCACAAAGGGCATGGCGTCTTTGTAAGACGATGAGATGTAGCCCGCGCCCATGGCTTCCAGAACGCCCACCAGCAGGCCACCTACCACCGCGCCCAGGCCGTTGCCCAGGCCACCCAGCACCGCACCCACAAAGCCCTTGAGGCCGAGCATGATGCCCGCGTCATACGAGGTGAGCGTGATGGGCGTGACCAGAATGCCGCCCAGTGCGCCCAGCGCTGCAGACATCGCAAAGCTCAAGAACAGCACACCGTCGGTATTGATGCCCACCAGCTCGGCCGCCACCCGGTTGTAAGACGTGGCCAGCATGGCCTTGCCCATCAGCGTGCGGGTGAAGAAGTACCAGAGGGCCACCACCACCACGGCAGTGACGCCCAACACCCACAGGCTTTGCGGCATCAGCGTGGCACCCAGCACATGGATGGGCTGGTCGCCCGAGAACGGAGCCAGGCTGAAAGTGCCTTTGCCCAGCCAGATTTGCACCAGGCCGCGCAGCACCAGCGAAGCGCCGATGGTGATGATGATGAGCGTGACGGGTTCTGCGCCCTTGACCGGCTCGATGGCTACTTTTTCCATCACCAAGCCCACCACGGCGGGCAAGCCAATGGCCAGCACCAAAGCAATAGGCAAGGGCAAACCGGCGTGGGTGAAGTACACCGCCAGCATGCCGCCCAGCATGATGAATTCGCCTTGAGCGAAGTTGATCACGTGGCTGGAGTTGTAAATGAGCGTGAAGCCCAGCGCGGCCAGGGCATAGGTGGAACCCACCGTGATGCCCGAGAACAGGAATTGAAGGAATTGAGCCAGCATCAGCTTTTCACCCGCGGTACGCGGTGTGACTCAGAGGGTTTGCATGAACCGGGCACAGATGTCTCCTTCTGATTGCCTTGGCCGCGTGAGGGGCCAAGTGCAGGTTTCTTTGGTTGTCCGAAATTCTGGCATTCAGAATGAATTCCGTCAATAAGAAAAGATACAAAAAAATCACGTCAGTGCGTGATGTGTGTATCGTATTAGGGTTTGTACCTAGGCATGCAGGGGGTCTCTTTCGAAGGCCTTCTAGGGATTGGCATGGTTTTCCCCAATGGAAAACTAGGAGGGGCGCAACCTAGCCCGCAATACAGATCTCAGACGAAGATAAATTTGATACACACATTTGATAAATGTGTGAAAATTTGAATCATTCAGAGCGATGCGCCCAAGCGCTTGGACAGGGCGCTTGAAGCGCGCAAAAGTTCTGCCACGGCGGTGCTTTGCGGGCCTAGGTCGGAGAAACCTTCCACCCCCACGATGGACACCGCCATGGTGATGTTGTTCTTGAAATTGAACACGGGCGCGGCCAATCCCAGTACGCGGCTGGAATAGTCGCTGTCCCGCACAAAGGCATAGCCTTGTGCGCGCACTTCCTGCAACACCGCGTCCACCTGCTCCAGCGTTTGGAACTCGGTGGAACGCCCTTGGCGCAACTCGCGCTCAATGAGCGGAAGCACCACCTCGCGCGGCATCCAGGCGGCAAACAGTCGGCCGGTCGAAGTGGCCAACAGGCTCACCGTGTTGCCCGTCACCACATTGACGGTAATGGGGCGGTGGGGGCGTTCCCAGCGCACCATGACCGGCCCAAAGGCGCCCCATACGGAGAGCGCCGTGGTCTCGTTGGTCAGGTCCCGCAACTCGGCAATGCTGTTGAGGCCCAGCTTCACGCGGTCCAGGCGGTCCACCGCCGCCAAACCCAGCGGGATGGCCAGCGGCCCCAGGTCGTACTTCAAACTAGCGCTGTCTTGTTGCACCAGGCCAGAACGCACCAAACTTACCAGGTAGCGGTGGGCTTTGGAGGCGGGCATGTCGGCCGCCGCGGCGATCTCCTTGAGCATCAGGGCGGAGCCGGACTCCACCAGGACCTTCAACACGTCGATGCCGATCTCCAGCGACTGGACACCGTGGCTGCTTTTCAATTCTTCATCCATGGGGCTTCCTTCAGGCGGCGCCCAAGGCCAGGGCGTCGAGGTCCGTTCCATATTCAAAGCGGCTGCTCAGCACCAGCGATGCCGTGGGCGCCGCTCCGCTGGACAAGCGCACATGCGCATCCAGGTGGCGTTCCGATGCGGACAGCAGCTTGCGGTACAGGGCCCGGCACAAGTGGCGTGCGCGGCTGCCGGGCCAGGTGGCGGGCAGCAGGCTTTCAGGCAGTTGTGGGTCGCGCAGCAACAGGCGCCGCACATCGTGGATCAGCAAGGTGCGCACCAGAAAAGCGTCTTCATCCAATAGCTCTTCCGTGCCTGCAGCCGCCAGCGCATCGCGGATCGGCTCGTACTTTTGCAGAAAGCCTTCGTAAGACAAGGCCAGGTCATCCAGGTTCCAGGCCTTTTGCACCATGGCGATGTCAGAGGCGCACTGGGTTGCCCGGTTGTTGACCGCCACCATGGGCATCAGGTGCGCAAGCACTTCTTCCAGGCCTTCGGACACCAGGCTTTCCGTGACTTTTTCCAAATCCGCCGTGGGGTGCACAAAGCTGCCGGGGGCGGTTTCACCAAAGCCGTGCCAAAAAAGCGCGCGTCGCAGCGGCTCGCGCAAGCGCACATCCAGCTCCCCCAGCACCAGGATCAGGCGCCAGCGCCGGTCCCAGCCAGGAATGTCCGAGGCATAAATTTGCCGGGACGCTTCATCAAACCGAAGGCGTCCAGAGGGCGTGAGCATGTAATCAGTTTTGCGCCCCAGCGCCTCGGACTGCAGCCATTCCTCTTTCACCAGCCTATACACGGCAGTACGCACAAGGCGCTCATTCACGCCGAGGGGCTGCAGCAGCTGAATCATGCTTCCCAGAGAAACGCGGCCACCGCGCGGCAATATGGCATCGCCAAACACGGTCGTGATCAAAGAGCCAGCTTGCACCCGGTTCTTTTGCCGAAACCGCTCCAAACGCGCCGCGATAGCCTGCGAAACTGAATATTTCACCATTCGATAAGTGTAGTGCCAGGCACCCAAACGACGGGGCTGCGCAGAGGCTTGCGTTCCAGATGAACGTAGGGCGCTAAACGGCTCTGGCGCTACCTTGCCAGCCCAGGCGGCCTGAAATTTCTGCCACCACCGCCTGCATGCGCAGCGCAAGTGGCGAGTCCCAGTCGGTGGGGAAGTGGTCGCTGTGGCCCAAGAGCGTGATGCCGATGGCGGCTTCGCCTTCGTGGCTGAGGGCCACGCCGCTGAAGGCGTTCACGCTCAGGATGGGGCGACCCTCGGCACGGGCCAGACCGTGCTTGCGCACCTCGGCCACCACGTCTTTCAGTACCTTTTCACTGTCGCGCCAAATGGGGCTGGCACGGTCGGCCGGGTCGCCCAGGGCATTGGCCATGGCTTGCAGGATGCGGTCTTTGGGGATGACGGCCGCAAAGGCCTGGCCGGTGGCGGTGCCCAGAATGGACATGACGGTGCCCGCGCGCATGGACACCAGCAGCGGCTGGCGCGCCTCGATCATGCGGATGATGGTGGGCCCGAAATTGCCCCACACCGACAGCGCCACCGCGTGGCCAGTGGAAGCGGCCAGTGCCTCAGCAATGGGGGTGGCGACCTTGACCGGGTCGAGCTGGTGCAGGCAGCTCAGGCCCACTTGCAGCGCGGCCGCTCCCAGGCCGTAGCGTCCCGACTCGGCAATCTGCTCGATCAACCCCAGCTTGGCAAAGCTCACCAGATAGGGGTGGGCGCGTGAGGGTGTGAGCTCGGCTTGCGCCGCCAGGTCCTTGAGCGTCATGGGCTCCAGGTTGTTGGCCAGCACCAGCAGCAGGCGGCCGCCCACCTCAATGGATTGGACAGCGCGCTGTTCCTTTTCTCCTTTGTTGGGGGTGTTGGCGGTCACGTGAGGGTCCGTTCTGGTTGGTGCGGAAGAAGTTTACCGCGAGGTTAGTACGGGTTTTCCCTATGCTAACTAATTTGTCTATGGCAAATAATGCATTTCAGCAAATCAGTTTGCAATTAACAAACTTGCAACGTCACCACCCCACCGGAGCCTATCGATGAGCACAGAAAAGAAGTTCGCCTCCCAAGCCGATCTGGAAGAAAAAAAGGTCAGCTTCGTCAAGCTGTCCGAGCACGCCTATGCCTACACCGCCGAGGGCGACCCCAACACCGGCATCATCATTGGCGACGACTGCGTGCTGGTGGCCGACACCCAGGCCACCCCGGCCATGGCAGCGGACGTGATCCGTCGCATTCGCGAGGTGACCGACAAGCCCATCAAGTACGTGCTGCTGACGCACTACCACGCGGTGCGCGTGCTGGGCGCCAGCGCCTACGGTGCCGAGCAGATCATTGCCAGCGAAGACACGCGCGACCTGATCGTGGAGCGCGGCCAGTTTGACAAGGACAGCGAGATCGGCCGCTTCCCCCGCCTGTTCCAGAACGTGGAGAGCGTGCCCCCCGGCCTGACCTGGCCCACCATGACCTTCAACAAGAAGATGACCCTGTGGCTGGGCAGCGTGGAAGTGCAGTTGCTGCAACTCGGGCGCGGCCACACCAAGGGCGACACCGTGGCCTGGCTGCCGCAGGAAAAGATTCTGTTCTCTGGTGACCTGGTGGAGTTCGATGCCACGCCCTATGCGGGCGACGCGTATTTCAAAGACTGGCCGCAGACGCTGGACAACATTGCTGCCCTCCAGCCCGAAAAGCTGGTGCCCGGCCGTGGTGCCGCGCTGCAAACGCCGGCCGAAGTGCAGGCCGGTCTGTCGGGCACGCGCGCCTTCATCAGCGATCTGTACGAAAGCGTCAAGGCCGGTGCCGCTGCGGGCCAGGACCTGCGCAAGGTGTACGAGGCCACGTTTGCCAAGCTGCAACCCAAATACGGCCAGTGGGTGATCTTCAACCACTGCATGCCATTCGATGTGACCCGCGCCTATGACGAAGCCACGCAGTACCCGGACCCCCGCATCTGGACCGCCGAGCGCGATGTCCAGATGTGGAAGGCGCTGGAAGGCTGAAACAAAAACACCCGAGGAGATTGACCATGACGATTCAGCGCATTCACCACGTCGCCTACCGCTGCAAGGACGCCAAGGAAACCGTGAACTGGTACGTCAAGCACCTGAACATGGACTTCGTGCTGGCCATCGCGGAAAACCAGGTGCCCTCCACCAAGGCGCCGGACCCGTACATGCACGTGTTCCTGGACGCAGGCGGCGGCAACATCCTGGCCTTCTTTGAGCTGCCCAGCCAGCCGCCCATGGGCCGTGACCCGAACACGCCCGAGTGGGTGCAACACCTGGCGCTCAAGGTGGATTCCATGGACACGCTGCTGCGTACCAAGGCCAGCCTGGAAGCCGCAGGGATTGAAGTCCTTGGCCCCACCGATCACGCCATCTTTAAGAGCATTTATTTCTTCGACCCTAATGGCCACCGTCTTGAGCTGGCCGCCGACATCGGTACTCCCGAGATGATGAAGAAACTTGATGACGTGAAGTGGGACATGCTCGAAGAGTGGAGCCAGACACGACGAGCGCCCCAACACGCAGCCTGGATGCATGAACAAGAATTTAAGGCGATGGACTAAGTCTCTGAGGTAAAGACACCATGCAGAAAACCTACACATACCCCGAGTTCGCCTATGTTCAGAGTGCAGAACAAAAGAGCGGCGAAATCAAGCGGCACCCGGTGGTCATCATCGGTGCCGGCCCCATTGGCCTGACGCAAGCGCTGGACTTGGCCTACCGGGGCGTGCCCTGCGTGGTACTGGACGACAACAACACCGTGAGCATTGGTTCGCGCGCGGTCTGTTACGCCAAGCGCCCACTGGAAATCTGGGACCGCTTAGGCCTGGGCGAAGAGTTCGCTGCGCAAGGCGTGCAGTGGCAAGTGGGCAAGGTGTTCTTCCACGACGAGTTGGCCTACAGCTTTGACCTACTGCCCGAGAGCCAGCACAAGATGCCCGCCATGATCAACTACCAGCAATACCACCTGGAAGAGCGGCTGGTCAAAGCCTGCGATGCTTCGCCCCTGGTGGACCTGCGCTGGAAGCATAAGGTGCTGGCCGTGGAGCAAACGGACGACTGCGCTGTGCTCACGGTGGAAACGCCCGATGGCCTGTTCAAGCTCGAAGCCAGTTGGGTGATTGCCGCCGACGGCGCCAACAGCGACACGCGGCGCATGATTGGTGCGGACTTCACCGGCCAGTTTTTCCAGGACCGTTTCTTGATTGCCGACGTGGTGATGAAGGCCGAGTTCCCTACCGAGCGCTGGTTCTGGTTTGACCCGCCCTTCCACCGCAACCAGAGCGTGCTCTTGCACAAGCAGAGCGACAACGTCTGGCGCATCGACTTTCAGTTGGGCTGGAACTCCGACCCCACTGAGGAAAAGAAACCCGAGAACGTGATCCCGCGCATCCAGGCCATGCTGGGCCCCAAGGCCGAGTTTGAATTGGAGTGGGTGTCGGTGTACCAGTTTGCCTGCCGCCGCATTGACCAGTTCCGCCACGGCCGCGTGATTTTCACGGGCGACGCAGCACACCAGGTCTCGCCCTTTGGCGCACGTGGCGCCAACACCGGCGTGCAGGACTGCGACAACCTGAGCTGGAAGCTCAAGGCCGTGCTCTATGGCGATGCGCCGCTGGCCCTGCTGGACACCTACCACGAAGAGCGCGCTTTTGCGGCCGACGACAACATTGGCCACTCCACCCGCGCCACCGACTTCATCACGCCCAAGAGCCGCGCCTCGCTGCGCCTGCGCAATGCGGTGCTGGAACTGGCCCGCACCGAGCCCTTTGCGCGCCCACTGGTCAACAGCGGCCGCCTGTCCACGCCCACGCCCTACATCCATTCCTCGCTCAACACACCCGACAGCGAAGCCTTCCAGGGCAAGATGCTGCCGGGCACCAACTGCGCCGATGCGCCCATCCAAAAAGGCGGCAAGAGCGCCTGGCTGCTCAACCAGTTGGGCCGTGGCTTTGTGCTGCTGAGCTTTGGCCCGGCAAGTAGCGTGCAGGTAGGCGGCGTGCAAGCCGAGGTGCTGGAGGTGGGCCGCGACATCATCGACAGCGAAGGTCTGCTGGCCGAGCGCTACGACGCCCAACCCGGCACCGTGTACCTGATCCGCCCGGACCAGCATGTGGCCGCGCGCTGGCGCCAGTTCAACGCGGACGCAGTACGCGCAGCGCTGGCCCGTGCGCTTGCAGTTCAATAAGACAGGTGAAATCTATGCCACTGAACCACCAACCCAATATCCCCAACCAGGACACGTTCTACGCCGAACTGATTCGCGGCCAACAAGACCTCAGCGACGAGCAGGCCGACATGATGATTGCCAAGCTCGCGCTCATCCTGGCCAACCATGTGGGCGACCGCGAGGTGCTCACCGAAGCGATTGAGTTGGCACGCGCCAACACCCTGGCTGCTGCCGCAGCCTGAACCCGAACCCGAACCCATGCCGATGCTCAACGAAACCCACAACCCGGCGCTGCGCAGCTGGGTGGAATCCGCCCACACGCCGGATACCGACTTCCCCATCCAGAACCTGCCCTTTGCCGTGTTTCGCACGCGTGGCACCTCAGAGGCCTTTCGCGGCGGTGTTGCCATTGGCGACCAGGTGCTGGACCTGGCGGCGGTGGCCAAGCTGGGCCTGTTCAGTGGCCTGGCCGATACGGCCTTGCAGGCCACAGCACAAGACAAACTCAACGCGTTCATGGGCCTGGGCTGCGAGGCCTGGAGCGCGCTGCGTTTGGCGCTTTCACGCGCCTTATGCGCAGGCGCCAGTGAGCAAGCGACTTTGCAGAAGTGCCTGCTGCCGCAAAGCGCGGTCGAGTACGACGTGCCCGCTCGCATTGGCGACTACACCGACTTCTACACCTCGGTACACCACGCCACCAACATCGGCAAACTATTCCGCCCCGACAACCCGCTGCTGCCCAACTACAAGTGGGTGCCCATTGGCTACCACGGCCGCAGCTCCAGCATTGGCGTCTCGGGCCAGCGCTTCCACCGCCCCCAGGGCCAGACCATGGCGCCCGGTGCGGATGCGCCGCAGCTCACCGCCAGTAAGCGTGTGGACATCGAGCTAGAGCTGGGTGTGTTCGTGGGCAGCGGCAATGCCTTGGGCCAGTCCGTGCCCATCACCGCGGCAGAAGACCATGTGTTGGGCCTGTGCCTGCTCAACGACTGGTCCGCACGCGATCTGCAGGCCTGGGAATACCAGCCGCTGGGCCCGTTCTTGGCCAAGAACTTTGCCACCACCATCTCGCCCTGGATCGTGACGCTGGAGGCCTTGGCGCCGTATCGCTTGTCGTTCACACGCCCGGCAGAAGACCCACAGCCCTTGCCCTACCTGGACTCGGACGCCAACCGCGCGCAAGGCGCCATCGACATCCAGCTCGAAGTGGGCATTGCCACACCGAAGATGCAATCCGCTGGCGAGCAACCTGCCGTGGTCTGCCGCACCAGCTACCGCCACGCCTACTGGACGATTGCGCAAATGCTCACGCACCACACGGTCAACGGCTGCAACCTGCAGCCTGGCGACTTGCTGGGTACCGGCACTCTGTCGGGCCCTACGCTGGACCAGGCCGGTGCCTTGATTGAACTCACGCAGGGCGGCAAGAACCCCTTGCAACTGCCCAACGGCGAGGCACGTGTGTTCCTGGAAGACGGTGACGCGGTACGCCTGCGCGGCTGGTGCGAGAAGCCCGGTGCCGCACGCATCGGCTTTGGGGAGTGTGTCGGCACGGTGCTGCCGACCGCGGGCAAGCATTGATGGGGAGGCAACGCTTCACACCGAACCCGCTGGCTCCGCTGCTTATCCGGTCCGTGTTGCGTTGCATTCCCTCCGGGGAATCAAATCTGATGGTCTTCGTACAAAAATAATAGAAAAGTGTCCAATTGCGGACAAAGTGCCGCCCATGATTTTCCTGCTGGCGAGATAGTTGGTGGGCGCGATGGAGTGATTGCATCGCGTCAGTGCCGCGCAATGTTGCGGTTCATCAAACTTCTATCTACGGGAAGCGGTGGCGCTTTAACGATGTATGACCAATTTGTACAAGTTCGCAAATTACGCGTTTGATGCCCACGCGGGTCTGGTCTATGACGGGCAGCCTGTGCATTTGCCCCCCAAAGAGAAGGGTTTGTTGCAAGCGTTGTTGGCTGCCCGTGGGCAAATCGTCCGCAAGGAAGATTTGATGGTCAAGGTGTGGGGGACCAACGAGACTTCGGATGAGAGCATCTCCCGCACGGTCTATCGCTTGCGGGTGGCCATGCAGTCGTCCGGTGGCCCGGAGGTGGTCGAGACGGTTTACAACTCAGGTTTTCGGGTGACAGCGCCGATCCGTGAGGCGACCATGAAAGAGTCGTCCTCGCTCAACTCCCTGACGCACTCCCTTCGCCCCAACGCCATTGCGGCGCTGATCAGTGCACGGGAGTTTTTGGCACGCCAATCGCTTGAAGACATTGATGCCGCGGCCAATGCAGTGCGTCTTGCCATCAGCCTGGACCCCACGTTTTCCGCTGCCTGGGCGACCCTGGCAGAGATTCGGATTTTCCAGGCCATGCGTTCGCTGCGCCCGCCGCGTGAGGCAGGGTGGTTGGCCAAGGAGGCGGCGCAAACAGCGCTCAATATCGACCCGCAAAGCGCAGCTGCCATGTCCATTCTGGGCTGGGTTCGGGTGATGATTGACCAGGACTGCGAGCGCGGCTTGGACGACCTGGACCGTGCGGTGGCTGTTGACCCCGACTACTGGGTTGCCAATATGCTGCGCGGCTGGGCGCTACAGGCGGCAGGGCGGCATGAGGAGTCCGTGCAAATGATGCGGCGTGCGCTGGAGCTCAATTCCGTGAGTCACGCGGTCAATTCCACCCTGGCCTTGTACCTGATGCTGGGTGGCAACAATGCGGAGGGACTTGAAGTGGCGCTGGAGCTTGCCAAGCGCTTTCCCACCGTGGACAACTCACAAGGCATTGCCTCCATGCTGTGCTCGGTTAACGGCATGCATGACCAGGCCGTCGCGTTTGGCTGGAAGGCGATGGAACTGGCTCCCCACACGCCTTTGATGCACACCCCGCTCGCATACGCATTGGCCTATGCGGGTCGGCACGATGAGGCCCGCAATGTGTTGGCTGCCGTAGAAGCGTCCAACTTGCCGCAACCCACAGCCTCCATTGCGCCGGTATATCTGGCCTTGGGAGAACGCGACAAGGCCATTGCCTTGTTGCAAGACGCGGAAGAACGCGGCGTGCCCCAATTTGCCTGGACGCGTGACGACCCGCGCTTGGCCACGCTGCGGGGTGACCCGACAGTGGAACGCAGCTGGGCGCGCATTTGGCCGCGCCAGTTGGTGCAATATTGAAAGTGGCCCCCTAGTGGGCGTTTGATCGGACTAGCGCTGCTAGCCGACTTGCAAGGCTTGGGTGTGGCTTGTGGTCTGCATCCAGCGGCTGACGGCCTGGTCCAGCAGCTGCACATCACCGGTGGAGTAAAAGGCCGTTTCTGCTTTGCTTGGTAGCACCACGGCGATGTCCGCTGCGGGTGCCTGCGATGCCAGCAAACGCTTGGTGTGGCGTGCGACCGGGGCGCCGCCTTCGAGCAGGCCTACCGCGGGCCCGACGCACTTGATCAACTCATCCAATACAAAAGCGTAGTGCGTGCAGCCCAGCACCAAGGTGTCTATGGCTTGCGCTGCGTTCCCGAAGGGGCCCATGGCATGGGTGTATTGCTGGCACAGTGCGGCAATGCGGCTTTGGTCTGACCGCTCAATTGCATCTGCCAAGCCGTCGCAAGGTTGCAATACAAATGTGGCAGTGCCGTGCAAGCTGGTGAGCAGTGCGCGGAACTTCTCACTGTTGAGCGTGCCACGTGTTGCCATCACGCCCACCATGCCGGTTTTGCTGGCCGCGGCAGCAGGCTTGAGGGCCGGTTCTATTCCTACGATGGGGAGACTTGTGTAGGCCGCCCGCAGAGTGTGGATGGCCGCAGCGGTGGCGGTGTTGCAGGCCACCACCAGTGCCTTGATGCGGTGGCTTGCGATCAGGTAGTCGGCAATCGCATGCGAGCGACGGAGCACGTGGGCGTCGTCGCGTTCACCATACGGCGCGTGGCCGTTGTCGGCCACATAGACAAAGCGCTCCCATGGCATTTCGGCCTGCAGCGCGCGCAGCACGCTCAGGCCGCCCACGCCGCTGTCAAAAACGCCGATGGGGTGCACGTCGTCCAATATCAGCCTCTGGCGCTTCAGGCCGATTTGACCGGAATGGTCTTGAACTCGCCGGTGGCAATTTTCTTTTGCCATTCGGCCGGGCCGGTGATGTGGGCGCTGGTACCGCCCGCATCCACCGCCACGGTGACGGGCATGTCCACCACGTCAAATTCGTAAATGGCTTCCATACCCAGGTCTTCAAAGCCCACCACCTTGGCGTGCTTGATGGCCTTGCTGACCAGGTAGGCGGCGCCGCCCACGGCCATCAGGTAGGCACTCTGGTGCTTCTTGATGGCTTCAATCGCCACCGGGCCGCGCTCGGCCTTGCCGACCATGGCGATCAGGCCGGTTTGGGCCAGCATCATGTCGGTGAAGCCGTCCATGCGCGTGGCGGTGGTGGGACCAGCGGGGCCGACGGCTTCGCCCGCAACGGGGTCCACGGGGCCGACGTAATAGATGACGCGGTTGGTGAAGTCCACGGGCAGCTTCTCGCCCTTGGCCAGCATGCCTTGGATGCGCTTGTGCGCAGCGTCGCGGCCGGTGAGCATCTTGCCGTTGAGCAACAGGGTGTCGCCCGGCTTCCAGCTGGCGACTTCGGCCTTGGTGAGCGTGTTGAGGTCCACCTTTTTGCTCTTGACGTAGTCAGGCGTCCAGTTGACGTTGGGCCACAGGTCCAGGCTTGGCGGGTCGATGTAGACCGGGCCAGAGCCGTCCATCACAAAGTGCGCGTGGCGGGTGGCGGCGCAGTTGGGGATCATGGCCACGGGCTTGCTGGCGGCGTGGGTGGGGTACATCTTGATCTTGATGTCCAGCACCGTGGTCAGGCCACCCAGGCCCTGGGCACCAATACCGAGTGCGTTGACCTTCTCGAACAGTTCCAGACGCAGTTGCTCAGTTTGTGTGAGTGCTGCTCCGCTGGAAGACTTGGCCTGCAGTTCGTACATATCCAGGTCGTCCATCAGGCTTTCCTTGGCCATCAGCACGGCCTTCTCGGCAGTGCCGCCGATGCCGATGCCCAGCATGCCGGGTGGGCACCAGCCGGCGCCCATGGTGGGCACGGTCTTGAGCACCCAGTCCACCACCGAGTCACCGGGGTTGAGCATGATCATCTTGCTCTTGTTTTCCGAGCCGCCGCCCTTGGCCGCCACCGTCACTTCCACGGTGTTGCCGGGGACGATCTCGGTAAAGATCACCGCGGGTGTGTTGTCCTTGGTGTTCTTGCGCAGGAACTCAGGGTCGGCCACCACGCTGGCGCGCAGGGTGTTGTCGGGGTGGTTGTAGCCACGGCGCACGCCTTCGTTGATGGCGTCGTCCAGGCTGCCGGTAAAGCCTTCCCAACGCACGTCCATACCCACTTTCAGAAACACGTTGACGATGCCGGTGTCCTGGCAGATCGGGCGGTGGCCGGTGGCGCTCATCTTGCTGTTGGTGAGGATCTGGGCAATAGCATCCTTGGCCGCCGGGCTTTGCTCGCGCTCGTAGGCGCGGGCCAGGTGGGCGATGTAGTCGGCAGGGTGGTAGTAGCTGATGTACTGCAGTGCGGCGGAGACGGATTCGATCAGGTCGGCCTGACGGATGGAAGTGGTCATGGTGGTATGCCGGTAAGGGGGGGTTGCGAACAGCCTGCGAGTTTAGCCAATCCACCCCACATGCAACTGACGCAGGCCCGTTGCATGCGGGGAGGGAGTCAGTGATTTGTAAGTGCGTGGCACCAACATCCGCGCAGTTTTTGATTCAACCGAGGAGACAACCCCCATGAGCACAACGACCGAAGGCGCAAGCGTTCTTCCCACCTATTTGCCCAGCGCCGAGTTCGTGAAGAACGCCGCCATTCCCAGCATGGACGCGTACCACGCGCTGTGCAAGGAAGCGGAAACCGATTACGAAGGCTACTGGGGCCGTCTGGCCAAAGAACTGCTGAGCTGGAAGGTGCCTTTCACCCAAGTGCTGGACGAGAGCGACGCGCCTTTCTTCAAGTGGTTTGCGGACGGCAAGCTCAATGCTTCTTACAACTGCCTGGACCGCAATGTTGAAAAAGGCCTGGGCGACAAGACCGCGATCATCTTTGAAGCCGACGGCGGCGAAGTCACCAAGATCAACTACAAAGACCTGCTCGCCAAAACCAGCCAGATTGCCAACGGCCTGAAGTCCCTGGGCATCAAAAAGGGTGACCGCGTCGTCATCTACATCTCCATGTCCATCGAAGGCGTGGCCGCCATGCAGGCTTGCGCCCGCATCGGTGCGACCCACTCCGTGGTGTTCGGTGGCTTCTCTGCCCAGTCACTGCGTGACCGCATTGAAGACACTGGCGCTGTGGCCGTGATCACTGCCGACCACCAAGTGCGCGGTGGCAAACAGTTGCCCCTGAAATCCATCGTGGATGAAGCGCTGGCCCTGGGCGGTTGCGATTCCATCAAGAACGTGCTGGTGGTCAAGCGCAGCGGCTCCGAAATTGCCATGACCGCAGGCCGCGACACCTGGATGGATGACCTGGTCAAAGGCCAGTCCACCACCTGCGAGCCAGAGTGGGTGGAAGCCGAACATCCCCTGTTCCTGCTCTATACATCCGGCTCTACCGGCAAGCCAAAGGGTGTGCAGCACTCCACCGGCGGCTACCTGCTGCATGCAGCACTGACCACAAAGTGGACATTCGACCTGAAGGCCGACGATGTGTTCTGGTGCACGGCCGACATCGGCTGGGTCACCGGCCACACCTACATCACCTACGGCCCCTTGGCTTTGGGCGGCACCGAAATCGTGTTTGAAGGCGTGCCCACTTACCCCGACGCTGGCCGTTTCTGGAAGATGATCCAGGACCACAAGTGCACCGTGTTCTACACCGCACCCACCGCTATCCGCTCGCTGATCAAAGCTGCAGAAGCCAATGACGCCGTGCACCCCAAGAGCTACAACCTGTCCTCCCTGCGTTTGCTGGGTTCGGTGGGCGAGCCCATCAACCCCGCTGCCTGGGAGTGGTACTACAAGCATGTGGGTGGCAGCAAGTGCCCCATCGTGGACACCTTCTGGCAGACCGAAACCGGTGGCCACATGATTACCCCCATGCCTGGTGCTACCCCCATGGTTCCTGGCTCCTGCACGCTGCCCTTCCCGGGCATCCAGTTCGCTGTGGTGGACGAGGTCGGCAATGACATGCCTTGGGGCAAGGGTGGTATTTTGGTTTGCAAGAAACCTTGGCCATCCATGATCCGCAACATCTGGGGTGACCCCGAGCGTTTCAAGAAGAGCTACTACCCCGAAGATTTCAAGGGCAAGTACTACTTGGCTGGCGACGGCGCCATCCGTGACGAGAAGACCGGTTACTTCACCATCACTGGTCGCATCGACGATGTGCTGAACGTGTCCGGCCACCGCATGGGCACCATGGAAATTGAATCCGCTTTGGTGAGCTGCACCGACTTGGTAGCTGAAGCCGCTGTGGTGGGTCGTCCGGATGACACTACGGGCGAAGCCGTGTGTGCCTTCGTGGTGCTCAAGCGTCCGCTGCCTATGGGTGACGAAGCCAAGGCCATCGCCAAGCAACTGCGTGACCACGTGGGCAAGGAAATCGGCCCGATTGCCAAGCCCAAGGACATCCGCTTTGGTGAGAACCTGCCCAAGACCCGTTCCGGCAAGATCATGCGTCGCCTGTTGCGTTCCATCGCCAAGAATGAAGCCATTACGCAGGACACGTCCACGCTGGAAAATCCGGCGATTCTGGACCAGTTGGGTCAGGCCTACTGATAGCGTTTTGCGCCCATAAAAAAACCGCCCTCGGGCGGTTTTTTTATGTCTGTTGGTTTGTCAGAGGCTTTACTGACTCAGTACCCAGGCCGCCAGTTTTTTTGCTTCGGCCTCGCTGACCTGCGGGTTGGACGGCATCTTCACCACGCCCCAGGCACCACCGCCGCCTTCCATGATCTTGGTGGCCAGTCGGGCCGGGGCAGCCTTGTCGCCCCGGTATTTGGCTGCCACGTCTTTGTAGGCTGGGCCAACCACTTTTCGGTCCACGTTATGACAGCTCATGCAGTTTTTTGCGGTGGCTAATGCCAGATCAGCCAAGGCTGGGCCAGTGGACGCTACGCAGGCCACAGCCAGCAGCATTCGGAAGCCAACGCGATTCATGTTTTCCCCTGGATTGGATTACAGTTAGACCACATCATTGTAGGGATTGCACTGGCATGTTGCTGGTGCCAAAAATGGAACGGGGGACGCTATGTACTTTGTAGGTCTGGGGCTGGTTTTGTTGCTGATGAAGTACATGGAGATCGGCCCGGTGGCCGCATGGTCCTGGCTTTGGGTGCTGGCTCCCTTTGGGTTGGCCATCGCTTGGTGGTCGTGGGCAGATGCTTCCGGCTACACCAAAAGGCGTGCGATGGAGCGCGAGAACAAGCGCAAGCAAGACCGTATTGACGCCAACCGCGAAAACATGGGAACCACCCGCCGTAAACGCAAGTAGAAAAGCCCGCAATTGCGGGCTTTTTTAATGGTGCAGGGCGCGCCGAAAAATCAGTCTTCCAGCAGCGACAAATCGCGCACTGCACCCTTGTCTGCGGACATCACTAGCTTGGCATAGGCCTTGAGCGCGGCCGACACCTTACGCGGACGAGGCAGCGCGGGTTTCCAGCCTTTGGCATCCTGCTCGACACGGCGCTTGGCCAGTTCCTCATCGCTTACCAGCACATTGATGGAGCGTGCGGGAATGTCGATGCGAATGCGGTCGCCATTGCGCACCAGGCCAATTGCGCCACCGGCGGCGGCTTCGGGAGACGCGTGGCCGATGGACAGGCCGGAGGTACCGCCCGAGAAGCGGCCATCGGTCAGCAGCGCGCAGGCTTTGCCCAGGCCTTTGGATTTGATGTAGCTGGTGGGGTAGAGCATTTCCTGCATGCCGGGGCCACCCTTGGGGCCTTCGTAGCGCACGATCACCACGTCGCCTGCCACCACCTTGTCGGCCAGGATGTGCTCCACGGCTTCGTCCTGGCTTTCCACCACGTGTGCCGGGCCTTCAAACACCAGCAGGCTGTCGTCCACACCGGCGGTCTTGACCACGCAGCCATTGAGCGCGATGTTGCCCACCAGCACGGCCAGGCCGCCTTGTTGACTGAATGCGTGCGCACCAGAGCGAATGCAACCTTCTGCCCGGTCGGTGTCCAGACTGGGCCAGCGGGCCGCCTGGCTGAATGCCACCTGAGTGGGAATGCCACCGGGGCCAGCCATGTAAAAAGTTTTGACGGCGTCGGACGGGTTACGTGCAATGTCCCACTGGTCCAGCGCGTCTTTCATGGTTTTGCTGTGCACGGTGGGCACGTCGGTGTGCAAGCGACCAGCACGGTCGAGTTCACCCAGAATGCCCATGATGCCGCCTGCGCGGTGCACGTCTTCAATGTGGTACTTGTTGGTGTTGGGTGCCACCTTGCACAGCTGCGGCACGATCTTGGACATGCGATCGATGTCGGCCATGGTGAAGTCGATTTCCGCTTCCTGGGCGATGGCCAGAATGTGCAGGATGGTGTTAGTGGAGCCTCCCATGGCGATGTCCAACGCAATCGCGTTCTCGAACGCCTTGAAGCCCATGGAGCGCGGCAGGATGCTGCTGTCTTCCTGTTCGTAGTAGCGCTTGCAGAGTTCCACGGCCAGATGACCGGCACGTTTGAAGAGTTGCTCGCGGTCGGCATGGGTGGCGACCACCGTGCCGTTGCCCGGCAGCGAGAGGCCCAGCGCTTCGGTCAGGCAGTTCATGGAATTGGCAGTGAACATGCCGGAGCAGGAGCCACAGGTAGGACAGGCGGAACGCTCCACTTCGGCCACGTCTGCGTCGCTCACCTTGTCGTCAGCGGCCATCACCATGGCGTCGATCAGGTCCAGCTTCTTGAACTCGATCTTTTGCGTGGTGGGGTTGAGCAGCTTGACCTTGCCCGCTTCCATGGGGCCACCGGATACAAACACCACGGGGATGTTCAGGCGCATGGCGGCCATCAACATGCCGGGGGTGATCTTGTCGCAGTTGGAGATGCACACCATGGCGTCGGCACAGTGGGCGTTGACCATGTATTCCACGCTATCGGCAATGATGTCGCGGCTGGGCAGCGAATACAGCATGCCATCGTGGCCCATGGCAATGCCGTCGTCCACGGCAATGGTGTTGAACTCCTTGGCCACACCGCCTGCCGCTTCGATCTCGCGGGCCACCAACTGCCCCAGGTCTTTTAGGTGCACATGGCCAGGCACAAACTGGGTGAAGGAATTGACCACGGCGATGATGGGCTTGGAGAAGTCGTCGTCCTTCATGCCGGTGGCGCGCCATAGTGAGCGGGCACCTGCCATGTTGCGGCCGGCGGTGGATGTTTTGGAACGGTATTGGGGCATTTGGAAGGGCTTTCTAGCGGGTGGGAGCGTGGGGCAACGGCGCCGGTTCTCCTGCTTGGAGGCGCAATTTTATGACGTAGGACAAGCTCCCTTCACACCCAAGCCGTGAACAGGGGTCAACAGTGTGGCTATCGGTTTGCCAAGGCGCTACAGTCGGTCAGCCCCATGCGCCACGACGTGGGGCCACTTCAGGGGCAGTCGAATATGAAGAAGTACGCTTTTCTGGGATGGGGTCTGGGTGCGACCATGCTGCTGGCGTCGTGCTCCACCGAGCAGTTGACCGAGCAGGCACTCAAGGTGGCACTTGCCAAAGACCCCAAGGCCATGCTCAGCAGCATGGCGGAAAACAAGGTAAACACCTATCGCAACGACCCCCGGCAGCTGCTCAATGACTTTGACCGCTTGCACCAGGAGCTCAGCAAGCTCTTTGGCAATGTGCAGGAGGAGAGCGAAAAGCAGTGGGGCAGCGAAGAGTCGCAAACCCTGCCTGGCCCCAAGAAGTACGTGAAGTACACCGAGCAGTACAAAAACCGCATCGTGGTGGACTACGAAAAATCCACCATCCGCATTGAGCACATCCAGGAGCCGCGCGCCGCCAACAAGGTGCGCAATGCCATCGTGGTGGCCCTGCTGACACCGGAAGACCCCAAGGCAGCAGATGTGTTTTCCGACAGCGATGTGATTCTGGAGGGCAAACCCTTCTTGCAAAGCCTAGTGCTGGACCAGAACCGCAAACCCATGCAAACCCGCGACGACGTGGAGCGCTTTGCCGACTACCTGATGGGCAACCGCCTGCAAAACCGCCGTATCACGGTGGGCAGCGGCAAGGTGGACGTGGTGTATGTGCAGATTGACATGATTGGCTCGGACGCCGACCGCCTGGCCGAAGCCCGCCTGAACCGCAAGCCGCCGCCCAAGGGTTCCAAGCCCGGCGCCCCGGTGGACCTGAGTCCCGATGCCAAAGCCGGTGACCGCTCCGACCCCAACAACTACGCCACTGCTGACAAGATTGCGCCCCGGTTTCTTCCCATCGTGAACCGCTACGCCGAAAAGACGGGCGTGGACCCGGCGCTGATCTTCGGCATCATTTACCAGGAGAGTCGCTTCAACCCCAATGCCGTGTCGCCCGCAGAGGCCTACGGCATGATGCAATTGGTGCCCAAGAGCGGTGGCGTGGAGGCCTTCCGCAAAGCCAAAGGCGAGTCGGTCAGGCCCACCAAGGAATACCTCATGGACCCGGAAAACAACATCGAGCTGGGTGCCACTTACCTGGGCATGCTGCTGTTTGATTTTTGGACCAAGGGCGTGAACAACATGCCCGCCCGCGAGTACTGCGCCATCTCGGGCTACAACACCGGGCCGGGCAATGTGTCCAAGGCGTTTACCGGCAGCACCGGCAAGCTTGGCGAAGCGCAGGCTCGGGCCAATTCCATGGCGCCGGATGAGCTGTTTGATCACCTGCGCAGCAATCTCCCATACGCGGAAACACGCGACTATTTGTTGCGGGTGACGGCCGCACGCCGCCACTACAAGCAGATGTTTTACACGGGGAGCTGAGGTTTACCCCGCATTTACCACCCGCCCGCGCGGCTTGGCTCTGATGTGGGCTGCGGATGTGCACAATCCGTGGCATGTTGATACACCCGCAAATTGATCCCGTTGCCTTGCAGATCGGCCCGCTGGCCGTGCACTGGTATGGCCTGACTTATCTGGTGGCCTTTGGCCTATTTATGTTTCTGGCACGGCTGCGTCTGCGGCATGCGCCGTATGCCGGACTCAGCGGCAACGCCGCGTGGAGCGGCAAGGACATTGAAGACATCTTGTTTCTCGGCGTAATGGGCGTGGTGCTTGGCGGGCGCATCGGCTACTGCCTGTTTTACAAACCGGCGTATTACGGCAGCCACCCTTTGGAAGTGTTTGCGGTGTGGCAGGGCGGCATGAGCTTTCATGGCGGCATGCTGGGGGTGATTGCGTCCATGGTGTGGTTTGGCGTGTCGCGCGGCAAGTCGTTCTGGCAGGTGGCAGACTTTGTGGCGCCTTGTGTGCCAACGGGCTTGGCCTCGGGCCGGGTGGGGAACTTTATTAACGGCGAGCTGTGGGGCCGTGTGGCCGATCCGTCCTTGCCATGGGGCATGGTGTTTCGCGGTGCGGGCGATGCGCCACGCCACCCCTCGCAGGTGTATCAGTTCCTGATGGAGGGCGTGCTGCTCTTCGTGCTGTTGTGGTGGTATGCGCGCACGGCGCCACAGCAGGGGCGTGTGGCGGCGGCCTTCCTCTTTGGCTATGGCATGTTCCGTTTTATTGCCGAGTTTTTCCGCGAGCCAGATGCGCACCTGGGGCTGCTGTCGCTGGGCATGAGCATGGGCCAATGGCTTTGCGTGCCCATGATTCTGGGCGGCGCGGCCTTGTGGCTGTGGTTTGGCAGACAGCCCGCTGCGCGCTAAGGGGACAGCATGGAGTCAGCCATCCACGTGGAGCAGCAGGGTCCCATCACCACGGTGACCTTGCACAGCCCCGACAAACTCAATGCCATGTCGCGTGCCATGTGGCGCGACTTGCGTGCTGCCTTTCTGGCGATTCAGGCAGACGCACAAGTGCGCTGCGTGATCGTGCGCGGCGCGGGGCAGCACTTCTGCGCGGGCGGCGACATTGCCGAGTACCCGGACTTTCGCTTTGACGCAGCGCAGTTGCAGCATTTCCATGAGCAGGAAGTCTGGGGGGCGCTCTCGGCCATGCTGGCATGCAATGTACCCGTCGTAGCGCAGATTCGCGGCGTGTGCATGGGGGCGGGAGTGGAGATTGCCAGCGCCTGCGATTTACGCTTGGCGGCAGCTGACTCCAAGTTTGGCGCGCCCATTGCCCGCTTGGGCTTTCCCATGGCGCCGCGTGAGGCGGCCCTGGTGGGCGCTGCCGTAGGGGACATGACCGCCCGCGCCATGTTGCTGGCTGCCGAAGTGTTTGGCGCAGCGCACATGGCGGCCCAAGGCTTTTTGACCCATGTGCTGCCGCCCGACGAAGTGGAGGGCGCATGCCTGGCGCTGGCCAACCGGGTTGCCACGCTGGCCCCGCAAGCTGCGCGCCTGAACAAACAGACCCTGCGCGCACTCCAAGCCGGTGCCAGCCTGGAAGCACCCTACGCCTATGCCAGCAGCACGGAACATCAGGAAGGCATTGCCGCCTTCATCGCCAAACGCAAACCCGTTTTCTAACCCTTCACTGAATTCGCAAATATGAGCAAGCCCAACGCCAATTTGTTTGCCGCCCTGCGCCAGGGCTTTCCCGCTGACTTGCAAGCCGTCGCAGTAGAGACCGACACCGGCCTTTTCTACACCTGGCAAGACCTGGATGAGGCCACGGCCATGGTGGCCAACATGCTGGAGTCGCTGAGCCTGCCCGCCGGTGCGCGCATTGCTGCGCAGGTAGAAAAGTCGGTAGAGGCGCTGGTGCTGTACCTGGCCACGTTGCGGGCCGGGTTGGTGTACCTGCCGCTGAACACAGCCTACCAAAAAGCTGAGATGGAATATTTCATCGGTGATGCGCAGCCCGCCGTGGTGGTGTGCACCGGGCGCAACTTCGGCTGGATCAGCAAGATGGCGTTTTTGGCGGGCACGTCTTATGTGTTTACGCTCAACGACGACCGCACCGGCTCCCTGCTGGACCGCGCTGCACAGTTTGGTCGACAGCACACGGTAGCCCCGCGTGCGGCCGATGATCTAGCCGCCATCATTTATACCAGCGGCACCACCGGCCGCAGCAAGGGCGCGATGCTCAGCCACGGCAATTTGCTGAGCAATGCGCAGGTGCTGCAAAAAGCCTGGGGCTGGCGCACCGCAGAGCAGGGCGGTGATGTACTCATCCATGCGCTGCCCATCTTCCATGTGCACGGCCTGTTTGTGGCTATCCACGGCGCGCTGCTCAACGGCAGCAAGATGGTGTGGCTGCACAAGTTTGACCCCAAGACGGCGCTGGCTTACTTCCCCCAGGCCACGGTGTTCATGGGCGTGCCTACGCTGTATGTGCGCCTGCTGGGCGAGGCCGCGTTGAGCCGGGATGCGGTTCGCAATATGCGCTTGTTTATTTCCGGGTCGGCACCCTTGCTGATCGAGACCTTCACCGAATGGGAGCGCCGCACCGGCCACACCATTCTGGAGCGTTACGGCATGAGTGAGACCATCATGCTCACCTCCAACCCTTACTTTGCGGCAGAAGGTGCGCGCGTGGGCGGCACCGTAGGCCCCGCCTTGCCGGGCGTGCAACTGCGCGTTTTGGGCGACGACGGTCAGCCCGTGGCCACGGCGGAGGTGGGCAACATCCAGGTCAAGGGAGCGGGCGTGTTCAAGGGCTACTGGAACATGCCCGAGAAGACAGCCGAAGAGTTCACCGCCGATGGCTTTTTCAAGACCGGCGATGTGGGCCGCGTAGATGCCCAAGGCTATGTGACCATCGTGGGACGCAGCAAAGACCTGATCATCAGCGGCGGCTACAACGTTTATCCAGCCGAGATTGAGGGCTACATCAACGACATGCCGGGCGTGGCCGAAAGCGCCGTAGTGGGCGTGCCCGATGCCGACTTTGGCGAGGTGGGGGTGGCCGTCGTGATTGCCAAGCCGGGTGCCCAGTTGCAACCTGCGGCCATTCTGGCGGCGCTCAAAGCCACCTTGGCCAACTTCAAGGTGCCCAAGCGCTGCGAGGTGGTGCACGAACTGCCTCGCAACGCGATGGGCAAGGTGCAGAAAAATGTGCTGCGTCAACACTACGCCGGGTAATAGCCCGCACCGCTTTGTCCCAGCGCAAAGCGCGGGTGTATAAAGGGTTGGGTCTGGTGCTTTCGGGCGTATTATTCCCGCGGGGCCAGACCCCAACAAAGGTTAATTCACGGGAGAGCGGCAGTGCGTATTGCGCAAGTAGTCCTGAAACAGTCCGACGCAGAAGCCTCTGCTTTGGACGCGCTGGTTGCCATTGCACCGCAATTGGTGCTGGTGTTTGGCTCGGTTGGGGCGCTGCGCTACAAGGCCGGTTTACTCACCCAGGCATTTCCCAAGGCCCACATTGCAGGTTGCTCCACGGCGGGTGAAATTTCCAACACAGGTGTGAGTGACGACAGTCTCGTGGTGACTGCTTTGGCCTTTACACAATCCCATGTGCGCCAAGTGAGCACCACGCTGGCCGGTATGGAAGACTCCCAGGATGCAGGCCAGCGCCTGGCGCAGGGGTTGGAGCAGAACGGGCTCAAGGCCGTCATGCTGTTTGGGCAGGGTGTGCAGATCAATGGCAGCGCGCTGTTGGCGGGTATGACCGAGGTGCTGGGGCCGAAGGTGTTGATTACCGGTGGCTTGGCCGGTGACGGTGGCGCTTTTGCCCAGACCCTGGTGCTAGACGACCAGGGTTTGAGCGACAACCGATTGGTATGCCTGGGCTTTTATGGCGAGCAACTGCATTTCTCCCACGGCTCTTACGGCGGCTGGTCGCCGTTTGGCCCGGCCCGCAAGGTCACACGCAGTGACCACAATGTGCTCTACGAGCTCGATGGTGAATCGGCATTGGCCGTTTACAAGCGCTACTTGGGCGTGCATGCCAAAGACCTGCCTGTATCGGGCTTGTTGTTTCCGTTTGCCATGCTGGGGCAGGACCACAATGAATTGGGCCTGATCCGTACCATCTTGGGTGTTAATGAAGACGAAGGTAGCCTGACGCTGGCCGGAGACATAGACCCTGAAGGCTACCTCAAGCTCATGCACGCCAGCACCGATGGTCTGGTGGGTGGTGCCGAAGCGGCCGCGCAGGCTGCAGCTCCCTTGCATGCGGGCGCCCATGCAGGCCTGGCCTTGCTGGTGAGCTGTGTGGGTCGCAAGCTGGTCATGGGCGGCAGGGTGGAAGAAGAGGTGGAGGCGGTGGCTGACGTGTTGGGCGCTGGAACCGCCTTGGCCGGGTTTTACTCGTATGGCGAAATCAGCCCCTTCAGCAAAGAGGTGGAGTGCAAGCTGCATAACCAGACCATGACTATCACTTACATGACCGAGGCGGCCTGAATTGGGTATGCACAGCTTATTGGCGCGTCAGATCAAACGCACGCTGGGTCTGGACCAAAGCCAGCTCCAGGAGGTTCAGGACGAACTGTCACTCTTGGCGCAAAACGCCGCCTTGTCGCCATCCGCTCGGGCGGTGCTGGGGGGATTCGGGCAATTGGTGCAGCGGGTGGACGAGAGCTACCTGCAAAACGACAGGGACCTGGATCTCAAGACCCGCAGCCTTGAACTCAGTTCGGTGGAGCTGACCCAGAGCAACGCCAAGATGCGTGAGGAGTTGGCCAGTCGCACCCGCGCCATTGAGTCCCTGCGCCAGACGGCCTTGGGGCTTATGGAATTTGTGGACCTGGATGAAACCGGGATCATGAATGACAACCTGGAAAGCCTGTCTTTGCTGATGAGCGAATTGGTGCGACAAAAAGAAGAAAGCCAGAAAGACCTGCAGGCCGCGCTAACCGATTTGGCTCACCAGAAATTTGCGCTGGATCAGCATGCCATTGTCAGCATCACGGATGTGAACGGCATGATCACCTATGCCAATGACAAGTTCTGCCAAATCAGTGGTTTCACACGCCAGGAGATGCTGGGTAAAACCCACCGCCTGGTGAACTCGGGCGTCCACCATCGCTCTTTTTTTGCGGCCATGTGGACCACCATTTTGGAGGGCAAGGTTTGGCATGGTGAGATGTGCAACAAGTCCAAGTCGGGCGATTTGTACTGGGTGAATGCCACCTTGGTGCCATTGCGGGATGAGCATGGCAAGCCCACTTTCTTCATTGCGATCCGCACGGACATTACCGAGCGCAAGCAGATGGAGTCCAACATCAAGGCAGCAGAAGCCCGTTTGCGCCGCATTACCAACACCATCCCTGGCGCGGTTTTCCAATGGCAGGCCGGGCGAGATTACGACAAGTTCACCTTTGTCAGCCCGCGTGTGCAACAGGTGCTGGGCCTGAGTGCTGCGGCCTTGAAAGAAGACGCCTCGCTCATCATGCAGCAGGTGCTGGAAGAGGACCGCAAGGTGATTCGCGTCGGCCTGGTCGAGGCGGTGCAAAACAACAGTGCATGGCGTGGTGAATACCGGGTTCGGCAGCCAGATGGGTCGGTACGGTGGATACGGTCTGAAATCAATCCAGACACCGAGCGCATGCCCGACGGGGCTGGTCTGTTTAGTGGCATTTGGCAAGACGTGACCGAACGCAAAGAGGCCGATGCACGCTTGCGTGAGGTCACCGAGAACGTGCCGGTGGCGATTTTTCAGTACTACCAGGTGCCTGCGGGCTACTACGTCATACCGTTCATGAGCCGGGCCATCATGGCCATTTGTGGCGTTCCTGCAGAGGACGTGATGCGAGACACGCGCCTGCTGATGGCAAGGGTACATCCGGACGATCAAGCCACATTCACGGCGAATTTGAGACCGCCCCACGCAGATGCAGAACACCAGATGATGGACCTGCGCATGGTGCACCAGCAAACGGGTAAGGTGGTGTGGGTGCACGCCGAAGCGCATCCCGGTCAATTGCCCAATGGTTCATGGGTGTGGAACGGCTATTTCACCGATGTGACCGACGCCAAAGAAATTGCCGTGGAGTTGCAGCGTGCGAAAGACCAGGCGGTGGACGCGAATCGCGCCAAGTCCGACTTCCTGGCCAATATGAGCCATGAAATTCGCACACCCATGAATGGCGTACTGGGCATGGCCGACTTGCTGCTCGACACGCGCTTGGACGCCGAGCAGGGCGAGTATGTGGGCGTCATCAAAAGCTCGGCCGATGCGCTGCTCCGGGTGATCAACGACATTCTGGATTTCTCCAAGATCGAGGCCGGCAAGTTGATGATCGAGAACATCGGTTTCGACCTTGCCAAGACCATGGATGAAACCATGAAGGCAGTCGCATTGCGTGCCCGCGACAAAGGGCTGGAACTGCTGTGCGACATTGCGCCTGATGTGCCGCTGGAACTGATCGGTGACCCGGGCAGGTTGCGCCAGATTTTGATGAACCTGCTAGGTAACGCGATCAAGTTCACGTCGGAGGGCTCCGTGCTGGCGCGCGTGACCTTGGAGACGGAGGATGCAGAAGGCTTGCTGCTGCATTTTGCGGTGAGCGACTCCGGCATCGGCATAGCTGCTGACAAGCTCAGCAGCATATTCGAAGCCTTCTCGCAAGAAGACAGCTCCACCACGCGGCGCTTTGGTGGCACGGGTTTGGGGCTCACTATTTCGGCGCGTCTGGTGCAGGCGCTGGGTGGACAGATTTGGGTGGAGAGCGAAATAGGGCGTGGCAGCGTTTTTCACTTCACCATTCGCGCAGGCATCGACCGCGCGCATGTGCCCACCAACGTGCCGGAGTTTTCCTTCAACGGCTTGCGCATGCTGGTAGTGGATGACCAAGAGATCAACCGCACCGTCATATCCCGCAGCCTGCAAGCCGAAGGTGTGGAGGTGCACTGTGCGGTGAGTGGCGCAGAAGCCATTGCTTGGTTGCAGCGGCAAGGCGCTGAATCCATGCCGTGTGATTTGATCGTGTTGGACGCACTCATGCCCGATATGGATGGGTTTGCGTTGGCTACGCGCATCAGAAGCTTGCAGCACTGCGGCAGCGTACCCATGGTGATGCTTTCCAGCAGTGGTGGGCGCTTGGATGCACAGCGCTCGCGCGAGGCGGGCATTGCGGCCTATGTGTCCAAACCGGTTTCGCGCAGCGATTTGCACCGGGTTTTGGCGCGTGTGTTGCACCTGAATCTGGACACGCCCTCTGGCTTTGACGCACTACCCATCCCGCAAGCGGAGCACCGTGTGCTGGATGTACTGTTGGTGGAAGACAACGCGATCAACCAAAAGCTGGCCGTTGCGTTGCTGGAGCGTTGGGGCCATCGCGTGACCGTGGCGGAAAACGGCCAAGTGGCGCTGGATGTGGCAACCGAACACACCTTTGATGTGGTGCTGATGGACATGATGATGCCGGTGCTGGGCGGGCTGGAGGCTACACGCTTGATGCGCCAGATGCCTGGTCCCATGGCTGTGGTGCCCATCATTGCGATGACAGCCAACGCCATGGAATCGGACCGTGAACAATGCCTGGCAGCGGGCATGAATGACTATATTTCCAAGCCCATCAAAGCGCAGGAACTGCAAGACATGTTGTTGGTTCTGGCGCAAGGACACGCTTCTATGGACAGCACAAGCGATATTTCTTCAAGCCCTGTCGATGCACCTGCATCCGACTGCCCCCAGGACTTTGCGTTTGACTACGCTTCGGGTATTCAGTCCATGGACCAGGAGATTCTGGAAATCATCGGCCAGGCCTTTCTGGACCAGTGGCCAGAAGACATAGGCAAGATTCATGAAGGCCTGAGCAGCCAAGAGGCCGAGCCGATATTGCACACCGCGCATGCTTTGAAAGGCACGTTGGCCATGTTCGGTGCGGAGCCTGCCAGTGAACTTGCGGCGCGCATGGAAACCTCTGCGCGCAATGGCAATTTGAGCGACATAACGCGTCTGGTGGCTCCTTTGGAGTCTGAAGTGCAGTCTTTTCAGGTGGCCTTGCGTGCCTGCTTGTCAGATTGAACGTGCTCTCGCAGCTGATTGGGGCTAAGATGTTGATACAAAATAAACTCTGATTAACCGTGGCGCAACAAGTTTTAATTGTCGATGACACCGAAATAAATTTAATTTTGTTCGGTGCACTAGTGAAAAAGTTGGACGATTGCGAGGCGCACGTGTTTGCGGATTCCCGCAAAGCGCTGGCGTGGGTTACGGACAATGTGCCCGATTTGGTGATCGTGGATTACATGATGCCGGAGCTCGACGGCATTGAGTTCATCCGCCTGATGCGTGAAATGCCGGGGCGCGATTTGGTCCCCATTTTGATGATCACCGCCAATGACCAGAAGCAGATTCGTTACCGCGCACTGGACCTGGGCGCCAACGACTTCCTGACCAAACCCATCGACAAGGTCGAATTCCTGGCACGCACCCGCAATATGCTGAGCCTGAACCAGGCTCGCAAACACATGGCCAACCACGCGTCCTGGCTGACCGATGAGGTGCGCAAAGCCACTCGCGAAATCATTGTGCGCGAGCGCGAAACGGTGTTTCGCCTGTCCAAAGCCGCCGAGTACCGTGACCCCGAGACCGGCGCACACATCCTGCGCATGGCGCACTACTCGATGCTGATCGCCCGTGAATTGGGGCTCTCTGAAGCTGAGCAGCAGCTTATCCTCGAAGCCGCCCCCATGCACGACATTGGCAAGGTGGGCATTGCTGACAAAATTTTGCTCAAACCAGGGCGCCTTGACCCTGAAGAGTTTGATGTCATGAAGCAGCACGCCATGTTCGGCTACGACTTGCTGCGTGGCAGCACTTCCAAACTGCTGCAGGCCGGGGCCGAAATCGCGCGTGGGCACCACGAAAAGTACGATGGTTCTGGCTATCCCGATGGTCTTAAAGGTGAAGACATTCCTGTCTTCAGCCGGATCGTGGCAGTGGCTGATGTGTTTGATGCGCTGACATCCGAGCGCCCTTACAAAAAGGCCTGGGAGGTTGCCGATGCGGTGCAATTCCTCAAGGACGGAGCTGGATCGCACTTCGACCCCGCTTGTGTGGAGGCCTTCTTGAAGGCCTGGGACGACGTAGAGCAGGTGCGTGGCAAATACGCCGAAGACCAACTGATTTCGCTGGACCTCTAGTCGAGACGTTTGGCACGGGCTCGTTTGAAACGCACGTAGGCGTCCAAAAGCCCTGATCATTGTCTGAGGCTTGATGTGAATCAAGCGCTGCTTGTCTTTGCTTGGCACACTACGCGCCATGTCTCAAGCCACGTTGGAATCCGTTGCCGCCTCACTTGCCCAGCCTGCGCTCGCAACCGGTATTTCTGCCCCCCTTGTTCCTCTGGTGCCGCATAGCGCGGAGTCTCTGCATTTGCTGGATGATCCGCACGAGTGGTCTGCCTTTAGTCGGCGCTCGGGCAAGGCAGCCGACTGCTGGGAGTCCAGTGTGGTCGTGGAGGGCATGCACTGCGCGGCCTGCAGCTTCACGGTGGAGGAAGCCATTGCTTCTGTGCCCGGCGTGCTGCAGGTTCAGGTAAGTGCGGCAACCCACCGTGCCAAGGTGGTGTGGTCTGCCGCGCAAGTAAAGCCTTCCTTGTGGATGCAAGCCCTGCAGCAGCGTGGCTACCGCGCCGTGCCTGCCAACGATGTGTTTGCCAGCGAGCAACGCCGCGTGGAGACGCGCAAGGCTTTGTGGCGTTGGTTGGTGGCGGGGCTGTGCATGATGCAAGTCATGATGTACGCCTATCCGGCCTACACCGCGCATCCTGGAGACCTGTCCATTGAAATGGAGCAGCTTTTACGCTGGGCTTCCTGGGTACTGTCGTTGCCGGTGATGCTGTTTTCTTGTGGACCGTTTTTCAGCAATGCGCTACGGGATTTACGCCGCGGCAGTGTCAGCATGGATTTGCCGGTGGCGCTGGGTATCGCTATCACCTTCGCGGTGAGCACGCTCGGCACGTTTGAGCCTGCGGGAGCCTATGGGCGGGAGGTGTATTTCGACTCCCTCACCATGTTTGTGTTCTTTCTGTTGACCGGCCGCTGGCTGGAGTTGCGTCTGCGCGACCGCACTGCGGGCTCGCTGGAAGTGCTGATGAACCGCCTGCCAGAAAGCGTGGAACGTCTGAATCTGCAGGGTGTTTTTGAGCGCGTGGCTGTGCGGCGCTTGGCTGTTGGCGATTTGGTGCGGGTGCATCCGGGCGAGGCCTTTGCCGCAGATGGAGTGGTGGAGCAAGGCAGCACGGTGGTGGATGAGGCCCTCCTGACCGGTGAATCCCATGCCCTGGAGCGCGGGCCTGGCGCGTCCGTGGTGGCGGGCAGCCACAACCTAAGCAGCACGGTGCAAGTGCGTGTGCAGGCGCTGGGTGGAGACACCCGCTTTGGCCAGATTGTGGCGCTGATGCAAAGTGCCTCGGTCAGCAAACCGCGCACGGCCCAGCTGGCAGACCGATTGGCCAAGCCGTTTCTCATGGGCGTGTTATTGGCGGCCGCTTTGGCCTGCCTGTGGTGGTGGCGAACCGACCCGGAGCATGCCTTGATGGTGGCAGTCGCAGTGCTGGTGGTGACCTGCCCGTGCGCTCTTTCGCTGGCAACCCCTGCGGCCATGTTGGCTGCAGCCGGCAATATGGCGCGCAGTGGTGTGCTGGTGCGGAATCTGCAGGGTTTGGAAGCGCTCTCTGAAGTAGATGTCGTAGTTTTCGACAAAACCGGCACGCTGACGCGTGAGGTGCTGACAGTGGGGCGTGTGTTGACGCGCGCAGGCGTATCTGAATCACAAGCCGTGCAGATGGCTGCTGCCCTGGCAGCACACTCTTTGCATCCCGCGTCCAAGTCTGTTCTTGCAGCTGCTTCATGGCCGATCTATGCCGGTGTGTCTTGGACCAGCGACGGGGTAACGGAGCATGCGGGCTTGGGAGTGGAAGGTAGTGCGGTGGCCCAAGCCGAGCGTGGGGGGGAGTCGCTCACCCTGCGCCTAGGATCCGCAGAGTTTTGCGCAGTGGCATCAGACGCAATGGCCGATACACCGCGGGCGTATCTGGCCGATGCCCAAGGTTGGCTCGCCACTTTTGAATTGCATGAAGAGCTGCGCGATGGGGCTTCGTCCGCCATTCAGGTCTTGCATGACGCAGGTATTGCGGTGCATTTGTTTTCTGGCGACGGCAAGGCGTCCGTACAGCATGTTGCCGCCCAACTGGGCATTGATGATGCGCGCAGCGCCTGCACGCCTGCAGACAAGCTGGCGGGTATGCAAGCCTTGCAGGCGCAAGGGCGCAAAGTGCTGATGGTGGGAGACGGGCTCAACGACGGGCCTGTGTTGGCTGGTGCCCATGCGTCCTTTGCTTTTGGCAATGCGGTCCAGTTGGCGCAGGCACAATCCGACTTTGTGGTGATGGGCAATCAGCTGCATGCAGTGGTGCATTCGGTTCTGCTGGCGCGCAAGACCATGAGCGTGGTGCGGCAAAACCTCTGGTGGGCCTTGTTGTACAACGCTGCGTGTGTGCCCTTGGCGGTGGCCGGCTGGTTGCCCGCTTGGTTGGCTGGTTTGGGCATGGCCAGCAGTTCTCTGGTCGTCGTTGCGAATGCGTTGCGCCTGAATCGGGCGGACTTTTCGCGCAAAGGAATTTGATGGACATCCTCTATTTGTTGATCCCCCTGTCGGTGGTTCTTGTTTTTTTCATCCTGGGTGGTCTGTGGTGGGCAATTGACCGCGGCCAGTTCGAAGACATAGAGCGCGAAGGTGAACGAATTTTGAAAGATTCGTGAAAGTTAAGGACGAACTTCGCAGGTATTCTCAGAAAGTAGCAATGTTTCTTGTAGGGCTTTGATTTTGGTCAACCCCCTGGGCACCCCTTGCCAAGAAACTCGGCGCAGGTTTTTATAGAAGAGGTAACTATGGCATTTGCAAATCAGAAAGCTGAGCTGTACAACGATACCGTTGTAAGACAGTTCGCCGTCATGACGGTGGTTTGGGGGGTCGTGGGCATGTTGGTCGGGGTGATCATCGCCGCCCAGCTGGCCTGGCCTGAACTCAATCTCGGTATCCCATGGCTGACCTATGGTCGCCTGCGTCCGCTGCACACCAATGCAGTGATTTTTGCGTTTGGTGGCTGCGGTTTGTTCGCTACCTGCTACTACGTGGTGCAACGCACTTGCCAGGTTCGCATCTTCAGCGACAAGTTGGCCGCCTTCACCTTCTGGGGTTGGCAACTGGTGATTCTGCTGGCTGCTATTTCCTTGCCTTTGGGTTACACCGCAGGCAAGGAATATGCCGAGTTGGAGTGGCCCATTGACATCCTGATCACTGTGGTCTGGGTGGCATTTGCCGTAGTGTTCTTTGGAACCGTGGGTACCCGCAAGGTGCGTCACATCTACGTGGCCAATTGGTTCTACGGCGCGTTCATTCTGGCTGTGGCCATTCTGCACCTGGTCAACAGTGCGGAAATCCCGGTCGGCCCCATGAAGTCCTACTCGGCCTATGCCGGTGTGCAGGACGCCATGGTGCAATGGTGGTACGGCCACAATGCGGTGGGCTTCTTCCTGACCGCAGGCTTCCTGGGCATGATGTATTACTTCATCCCCAAACAGGCCGGTCGTCCCGTGTACTCCTACCGCCTGTCCATCGTCCACTTCTGGGCGCTGATCTTCACTTACATGTGGGCGGGTCCTCACCACCTGCACTACACCGCCTTGCCTGACTGGACCCAGTCCGTCGGTATGGTGTTCTCCCTGATTCTCTTGGCTCCTAGCTGGGGCGGCATGATCAACGGCATCATGACCCTGTCCGGCGCATGGCACAAACTGCGTGACGACCCGATCCTGCGCTTCCTGATCGTGTCCCTGTCCTTCTACGGTATGTCCACCTTCGAAGGCCCCATGATGTCCATCAAGACCGTCAATGCCTTGAGCCACTACACCGACTGGACCGTGGGCCACGTGCACTCTGGTGCTTTGGGCTGGGTGGGTCTGGTGACCATGGGTTCCATGTACTACCTGATCCCCAAGCTGTTCGGCCAAAAGCAGATGTACAGCACCAAGGCAGTTGAAGTGCACTTCTGGACAGCCACCATCGGTATCGTGATCTACATCGCTGCAATGTGGATTGCCGGTGTGATGCAAGGTCTGATGTGGCGCGCCATTAACCCCGACGGCACCCTGACCTATACCTTTGTGGAAAGCGTGAAGGCTACGTATCCCTTCTACGTTCTGCGTCTGCTGGGTGGTTTGCTGTACCTGACCGGTATGACGATCATGTTGTGGAACACCCTGATGACTGCTACCAAAGGCCGCGCCGTGAGCGTTGAAGTGCCGACCGCTGTGGCCCACGCTTGAAGGAAAACTGAATATGTCGAACCAAAACTCCGGCTTGTCTCACGAGAAGATTGAGACCAGCAACTTCCTGATGATCGTGTTGATCCTGATCGTGCTGCTGTTTGGCGGTATGGTGGAAATTGTTCCGCTGTTCTTCCAAAAGTCCACGACAGAGCCACTCAAGGGCGTGCAGCCCTACACCGCACTGCAACTGGCTGGCCGCGATATTTACACCCGTGAAGGTTGCTACAACTGCCACTCGCAGATGATTCGCCCCTTCCGTGCGGAAACCCTGCGTTACGGCCACTACTCGGTGGCTGGTGAGTCGGTGTATGACCACCCCTTCCAGTGGGGCAGCAAGCGCACCGGCCCTGATCTGGCCCGTGTAGGCGCCAAGTACAGCGATGAATGGCATCGCATCCACTTGACAAACCCCCGTGACGTGGTTCCTGAGTCCAACATGCCTGCCTACCCTTGGCTCGCCAAGAACCTGGTGGATGCGGCTGTGATGCCTGCCCACATGGCTGGTCTGCGCAAGGTGGGTGTTCCTTACACCGACGAGCAGATTGCCAAGTCGGTGGAAGAGGTCAAGGGCAAGACGGAACTTGAGGCCGTTATTGCTTACCTGCAGTCCCTGGGACTGGCACTGCGATAAGCACGCTGGAGGCCGATATGGATTTTGATATCAACACCCTGCGAGGCATCGTGACGCTGGTCAGCTTTGCCGTATTCATCGGCATTGTGTGGTGGGCTTGGTCCAAGCGGCGCTCCAACGACTTTTCTGAAGCTGCCAATTTGCCCTTTCAGCAAGACTGACATACCCAATAGGATTCATCATGAGTGATTTTGTAAGCAATTTCTGGTCGGTTTATGTTGCCGGCATCACCATCTTTTCCATATCAGCGTGCGTACTGCTGCTCTGGTTCAGTGGCAAAGCCAAGGCCATGACCGCCAGCGACAACACCACCGGCCACGTGTGGGACGGTGACCTGCGTGAAATGAACAACCCGCTGCCCCGCTGGTGGGTGGGCCTGTTCATCATCACCATTATTTTTGCGGCGGTGTATTTGTCTCTGTACCCTGGTCTGGGCGGCTCTGCTGGCAGTTCCGGCTGGACCTCGCGTGGTCAGTACGAGGCAGAAATGAAAAAGGGTGACGAAGAAGTTGCCCCTCTGTACGCCAAGTTCTTGGCAATGAAGGTGGAAGATGTAGCCAAGGACCCCCAGGCACATGCGATTGGTGAGCGTCTGTTCATGAACAACTGCTCCCAGTGCCATGGTTCTGATGCCCGTGGCGGCAAGGGCTTCCCCAACCTGACCGACAACGATTGGCTGCACGGTGGTACACCCGAGAAAATCGTGGAAACCATCACCAAGGGCCGTGTGGGCAACATGCCTCCTATGGCTGCCGCAGTCGGTACGTCTGACGACGTCAAAAACGTCGCCAACTATGTGCTGAGCCTTTCCGGAAGCCCGCACGATTCCGTACGCGCCAACTTGGGCAAGGAAAAGTTCGGTGCATGCGCAGCCTGTCACGGTGCGGATGGAAAGGGTATGCAAGCGGTGGGTTCGGCCAATTTGACCGACAACATCTGGTTGCATGGCTTCGGTGAGCAAGCCATCATGAACATGATCAACAACGGCAAGACCAACGTCATGCCGGCTCAAGAAAGCAAGCTCAGCGCTGCGCAAATTCACGTGTTGGCTTCTTATGTTTGGGGTCTTTCCAATAACGCTGGCGCTCAGTAACAAACTGGTGCGATAACACTAGCCCCTGTGGAAATTCGAGAGTGCTCTCGACGTTTCCGCCGGGGTTTGTTTTTTAGGAAAGTAAAGGAACGATATGAGCCACAACACACAAGCACAGCAATCTCTGCCGTGGTGGAAATTCGGTCATGTCTGGATGGTGGTAGCAGGGCCTGCCATAGTGGTGGTAGCCAGTTTTGTCACGCTGTACCTGGCGATCAGTCGCCCGGACCCGGTGATGGACGAAAACTATTACCAGAAGGGTTTGGAGATCAACAAGACCTTAGGTGGAACGCCTGCCAGTGCTGCCCCAGCCATGGCTGCCAGAAACCACGCTGCTACCGGCGTGCCCAAGCCAGTGGGTGCTCCTTAAACGAGGATTTACTCGCAGACCTTGGGGTTGACGATGTCTTTCAGCGCCTCCGTATCCAAAATACGGACATGGCGCTGTTTTACTTCCACGATGCCGTCTTCCACAAACTTGGAGAAAGTGCGGCTCACAGTTTCCAGTTTCAGCCCTAGGTAGCTGCCTATCTCTTCGCGTGTCATGCGCAAAATCAGCTCGGACTGCGAGAAACCCCGTGCGTGCAGTCGCTGCACCAAGTTCAATAAAAACGCAGCCAAACGCTCTTCTGCACGCATGCTGCCCAGCAGCAACATCACTCCGTTTTCACGAACAATTTCGCGGCTCATGATCTTGTGCACATGGCGCTGCAAGGCGTTGACTTCGCGAGACAACTCTTCAATGCGCTCAAAAGGCATGACGCACACTTCAGCGTCTTCCAGTGCTACGGCGTCACAGGTGTGGTGGTCATTGACGATGCCGTCCAGGCCCACAATTTCCCCAGCCATTTGAAAACCGGTGACCTGGTCACGGCCGTCTT
>Ga0228698_1000039_pt1 | contig 131387 bp, 107 predicted proteins | sample McNCre117_Aug_MG_FD_178015 | JGI IMG/M metagenome (GOLD analysis project Ga0228698, IMG submission 178015) | Freshwater microbial communities from McNutts Creek, Athens, Georgia, United States - 1-17_Aug_MG | ecosystem: Environmental > Aquatic > Freshwater > Creek | place: USA: Georgia... | reverse complement strand
CTGTGGCCTTACGCCCCGTCAGCCACACAGACGGAAGATACGATGTTTACTTCTGCCATCAATATATCGACTCCATCTCATTGAGCCAGATGGATGACCTTTAACCTGTCACCCATGTCTGCGCACAAAGTGTTACCTATGTCTCCGGTCCATACACGGGGGGTAAGGGGCGGGGGGGATGGGGGAGTTAAAACCCTCCCACCACCTCTCCCCCAACTCCCCCTGCAACCACCCCACAAACCCACTCACCTTCGCAGTCAACAACCGAGGAGACGGAAACACCGCATGCATCTCCTGCGCCGGCAAACTCCACTTGGGCAACAACGCCACCACCGCGCCGCTATGCAAGGACTCATACGCCACATACATCGGCAGCGCCGCAATCCCCATGCCCCCTCTCGCCGCAGCCAACAGCGCAGACAGGTTGTTGGACCGCAACCGCCCCTTCACCGCAACATTGGCCGTCTGTTGGTTGGCCTGGGTGAAGTGCCAGCGCGCATCGCCTTGCACCGAGCTGTAGATCAGCGCCTCGTGCTCCGCTAGCGCCGCAGGTGTTTTGGGCGTGCCGTGTGCTTGCAGGTAGTCGGGTGAGGCCACCAGCACCCAGGGGTTCATGCCGAGATACCGCGAGCCCAGCGTGGAGTCGGCCAGCGCGCCCATGCGGATGGCCACGTCAATGCCTTGCTCCACCAGGTTCACATAGCGGTCGTCAAAGCTCAGGTCTACCTGCAGCGAGGGGTTTTGCTCCATGAAGCGCATCATCAGCGGCACCACCACGCGCCGCCCGAAGGCGACCGAGGTGGACACGCGCAGCGAGCCTTTCACTTGCGATTGCAAGAGCGAGGCCAGCGACTGCGCCTCTTCGCTATGGTGGGCAATCAGGCGGCATTTCTCGTAGTACAGCGCGCCGATTTCGGTGGGTGTGACGCCATGCGTGGTGCGGTGCAGAAGGCGCGCGCCGAGCTGCTTTTCCATTTGCGCAATCTGCTTGGTGGCGGCGGGCTGGCCGATGTGGGCTTCGCTGGCAGCCTTGCTGAACGAGCCCAGATCGACCACGCGGATAAAGAGTCTTACGGCTTGCAATCGGTCCATGCGCCGCAGTAGGCCACAGCTTCAACCGCTTTGTCTATTCCTGTTTGGAATAGCCTAAATGCGTGGCACATGCCTTCCGAAAATGCCGTGGCGCCATGACCATTGCCCCCAGTTCCGCAACTTTTGGAGACAAGGCAATGACCAAGATGAAGGCCGCCATGGCCGCCGTGCTGGTGATGGAAAAAGAGGGCATCAACCAGGCCTTCGGTGTGCCGGGTGCGGCCATCAACCCGCTCTACAACGCGCTGCGCGAGCGCCAAAGCATCGCGCATATTCTGGCGCGCCATGTGGAGGCCGCCTCGCACATGGCCGAGGGCTTTACCCGCGCCAAGGCGGGCAACATCGGTGTGTGCATAGGCACCTCGGGCCCGGCCGGTACCGACATGATCACCGGCCTGTATTCGGCCAGCGCGGACAGCATTCCTATCCTGTGCATCACCGGCCAGGCACCGCGCGCGCGGCTCTACAAAGAAGACTTCCAGGCGGTGGACATTGAGAGCATCAGCAAGCCGGTGACCAAATGGAGCGTGACGGTGCGTGAGCCCGCCCAAGTGCCGCGCGCCTTCCAGCAGGCCTTTCACCTGATGCGCTCGGGCCGTCCGGGGCCGGTGTTGATTGACCTGCCGTTTGACGTGCAGATGGCCGAGATTGAATTCGACATAGACACCTACGAGCCGCTGCCGGTCTACAAGCCGCAGGCCAGCCGCAAGCAAATTGAGAAGGCGCTGGACATGTTGATGGCATCTGACAAGCCACTCATCGTGGCCGGGGGCGGCATCATCAACGCGGACGCGTCCGAGCTGCTGGTGGAGCTGGCCGAGCTGACCGGTGTGCCGGTCATCCCCACGCTCATGGGCTGGGGCAGCATCCCCGACGACCACCCGCTTATGGCCGGTATGTGCGGCCTGCAAACCAGCCACCGCTATGGCAACGCCACCATGCTGGCCAGCGATTTTGTATTGGGCATTGGCAACCGCTGGGCCAACCGCCACACGGGTTCGACCGAGGTGTATTGCAAGGGCCGCAGCTTTGTGCACATCGACATTGAGCCCACGCAAATCGGCCGCGTGTTCAACCCCGACCTTGGCATCGTGAGCGACGCCAAGGCGGCACTCACCTTGCTGGTGCAGGTGGCGCGCGAGCGGCAGGCGCTGGGGCAACTCAAGAGCTTTGGTGAATGGGCCGCGCGCTGCCAAGAGCGCAAGGCGCTGATGCACCGCAAGACACACTTCACCGAGATACCGATCAAGCCGCTGCGCGTGTACGAAGAGATGAACCAGGCCTTTGGCCGCGACACGATTTACGTCACCACCATCGGCCTGTCGCAAATTGCCGGTGCGCAGTTTCTGCATGTGTACGGCCCGCGCCAGTGGATCAACTGCGGCCAAGCCGGGCCCTTGGGCTGGACCATTCCCGCCGCATTGGGTGTGGTCGCTGCGGACCCTACGCGGACGGTGGTGGGTTTGTCGGGTGACTACGACTTCCAGTTCCTGATGGAAGAGCTGGCGGTGGGCGCGCAGTTCCGCCTGCCCTATGTGCAGGTGTTGGTGAACAACAGCTACCTGGGCCTGATACGCCAAAGCCAGCGCGGGTTCGATATGGACTACTGCGTGCAACTGGCCTTTGACAACCAGAACATCCCCGAGGCCGAAGGCGACTTGCGCAGCTACGGCGTGGACCACCAGGCCGTGGTGCAGGGCCTGGGCTGCAAGAGCCTGCGCGTGACCGACCCCGAGAAACTGCAGAGCGCCTTGAAGCAGGCAAAGGCCATGGCCCAAGAGTTCCGCGTGCCGGTGGTGGTGGAAGTGATTCTGGAGAAGGTGACCAACATTGCCATGGGCACCGAGATCGACAAGATCAACGAGTTTGAGGAGCTGGACTGTCGCCACCCCCAGGGCACCAAGGGCTTGGAGCTGGCCGGTTTGCTCGAATAATGGCGGCTCCCATTTCACTCGCTTCGCCACAGGAAAACACCATGCCCCGCTTTGCTGCCAACCTCACCATGCTCTTCAACGAGCTGCCCTTCCTAGACCGCTTTGAAGCCGCATCCCAGGCAGGTTTCAAGGCCGTGGAATTTCTGTTCCCCTATGCCTTCAGCGCGCAAGACATCCGCCAGCGTCTGGACGCCAATGGCCTGCAGCTGGTGCTGCACAACCTGCCCGCAGGCGACTGGGACGCGGGCGACCGCGGCATGGCCTGCAACCCGCAGCGCGTGGAAGAGTTCCGTGCCGGTGTGGCCACTGCCATTGAATACGCAAAGGCCTTGGGCGTGCACCAGCTCAATTGCCTGGCGGGCAAGGCGCCTGCCGGCGTGGGTGAGGCGGAGTTGCGCGACACCTTTGTTGCGAATGTGGCCTACGCCGCAGCAGAACTCAAGAAGGCGAATCTGCGCCTGCTGATCGAGCCCATCAACTTCTACGACATCCCCGGCTTCTACTTGAACCGCACCGACCAGGCCATTGCCATCCTCGATGCGGTGGGGGCCGACAACGCCTTGGTCCAATACGACATCTACCACGCGCAGCGCATGGAAGGCGAGTTGGCCAACACCCTTACCAAGCACCTGGGCCGCATCGGCCACATCCAGCTGGCCGACAACCCCGGCCGCAAAGAGCCGGGCACGGGCGAGATCAACTACGCCTACCTGTTCGCGCACCTGGACCGCATTGGTTACCAAGGCTGGATCGGCTGTGAATACAAACCCGCCACCACCACCAGCGCCGGGCTGGGCTGGATCAAAAACCTCACCCCCTGAACTCCGCGCTGCAACTGGCAGCGCAACCCCAACACACCATGACCACTTCACTCAAACTCGGATTCATTGGCCTGGGCATCATGGGCGCGCCCATGGCGCAGCACCTGCTGGCAGGCGGCCATTCGCTCTTTGTTTACACACGCGGCAAAGTGCCTGCGGCGCTGGCCGACAGCGCAGCCACCAAGTGTGTGAGCGCACAAGCCGTGGCCGAGCGGGCCGATGTGATCTTCACCATGGTGCCCGACACGCCCGATGTGGAGGCTGTGCTGTTTGGTGAGAAGGGCATTGCTGCGGGACTCAAGCAAGCGGCTGCCGACGGGCAGCGCAAGGTGGTGGTGGACATGAGCTCCATCTCGCCGATTGCCACCAAGGCGTTTGCGCAAAAAATCAATGCGCTCGGCTGCGACTACCTGGACGCGCCCGTGTCCGGCGGCGAGGTGGGCGCCAAGAACGCCACGCTGTCCATCATGGTCGGCGGCGGCGAAGCCGTGTTTGCGCGTATCAAACCTTTGTTTGAGTTGATGGGCAAGAACATCACGCTGGTGGGTGGCAACGGCGACGGCCAGACCGCCAAGGTGGCCAACCAGATCATCGTGGCGCTCAACATCGAGGCGGTGGGAGAGGCCTTGCTGTTTGCCGCCAAGGCCGGTGCCGACCCGGCCAAGGTGCGCGCCGCGCTCATGGGCGGCTTTGCGGCCTCGCGCATTCTGGAAGTGCATGGCGAGCGCATGGTCAAGCGCACCTTTGACCCGGGCTTTCGCATCGGGTTGCACCAGAAGGATTTGAATCTGGCGCTCAGCAGCGCGCGCGCCTTGGGCGTGTCGCTGCCCAACACCGCCACGGCGCAAGAGTTGTTCAACAGTTGCGTGGCCCATGGCGGCGCGGCTTGGGACCACTCGGCCATGGTGCGTGCGCTGGAGAAAATGGCCAACTTTGAAATCGGCCAAGCGGCTTGATGGCGAGCCCCATGGACCGCACTTACACATGCTGGAGGCACTGCCTGCGGTGCTGTCTTTGGCAAGGTTCTGGGAACGCCCTTCGGGCATGATGCGCGCATGACCACTGAAGCCCCAACCGCCCTGTTGCGCCGCATGTTCGATGCGGCCATTGCATCTGCCCAACCGGCCTTGCGCATTCCCGCCTTTCTGCCTACGCCCGAAGAGTTGGGTACGGGCCGCCTCATCGTCATCGGCGCGGGCAAGGCCTCTGCCGCCATGGCGCGTGCGGTGGAAGACCACTGGAGCGGCCCGCTATCGGGCTTGGTGGTCACGCGCTATGGCTATGGCGTGCCCTGCCAGCGCATTGAAATTGCCGAAGCCTCGCACCCCGTGCCCGATGCCGCAGGCCTGCACGCCGCGCAGCGCATGTTGGAGGTGGTGAAATACCTGCGGCCCGAGGACCTAGTGCTGTGCCTGATATCCGGTGGCGGCTCGTCGCTGCTGCCTTTGCCGCTGCCCGGCCTCACGCTGGAAGACAAGCAGGCCGTCAACCGTGCGCTGCTCAAGTCCGGCGCCACCATTTCCGAGATGAACTGCGTGCGCCGCCACCTGTCTGCCATCAAAGGTGGGCGGCTGGCTGCGGCCTGCCACCCGGCGCGCGTGCTCACGCTCTTGATCAGCGACGTGCCTGGTGACAACCCCATGGACATAGCCTCCGGCCCCACCGTGCCCGACACCGCCACCTGCGCCGATGCACTGGCCATCCTCAAGCGCTACCAGATGGACGTGCCGCCTGCCGTGCTGCAGGTGCTGGAGAGTGGTGCTGGCGAGAGCATTAAGCCCGGCGATGCACGCCTGGCGCGTTGCTCCACGCGCATGATTGCCGCGCCGCAGATGGCGTTGGAAGCCGCTGCCGCCGTGGCCCGCGAGGCCGGTTATGCCCCGCACATTCTGGGCGATGCGATTGAGGGCGAGTCCAGTGAAGTGGGCAAGGTGCACGCGGGCATCGCGCTGCATATTGCGCAGCACGCACAACCCTTTGCCAAGCCCTGCGTGCTGCTGTCCGGTGGCGAGACCACGGTGACGGTGCGCGGCCAGGGGCGGGGTGGCCGCAACGTGGAGTTCCTCTTGTCGCTCGGCCTGGCGCTGCATGGCCACGCGGGCATTTACGCATTGGCCGGTGACACCGACGGCGTGGACGGTGCCGAAGAAATTGCCGGTGCAGTCATCACCCCGGACACGCTGGAACGCGCTCGTACATTGGGCATGAAGCCGCACGACTATCTGCAGAGCAACGACGCGCACAGCTTCTTTCAGAAGCTGAGCGACTCGGTCATTACCGGGCCGACGATGACCAATGTGAACGACTTTCGGGCCGTGCTGATTGAGGCGGATAAAGGCGAGTCATCACGGCTCTGAAATTGGCCTTGCCAGAGGGATAAGCCCCAAGATTTTCGCGGGGTACGGTGCACGGTGCCTTGTATCATGGCCGCTCTATCCACCAAAGGAGCGCACCATGGGACTGATGGACTTCATCAAGAAACAGTTTATTGACGTCATTCAATGGACTGAGGACGCCGACGGCACGCTGGCCTGGCGCTTCCCCATGCAGGACATGGAAATCCAGAACGGCGCCGTGCTGGTGGTGCGCGATTCGCAGATGGCCGTATTCGTCAACGAAGGCAAGGTGGCCGATGTGTTTGGCCCTGGCACCCACAAGCTCACCACGCAAGTGCTGCCGCTGCTGACTAACCTCAAGAACTGGGACAAGCTGTTTGATGCGCCCTTCAAGAGCGATGTGTACTTCTTCAGTACGCGCCAGCAGATTGACCAGAAGTGGGGCACGCCGCAGCCCATCACCATCCGCGATGCCGACTTTGGCGCCGTGCGCCTGCGCGCTTTCGGCAACTACAGCTACCGCGTGGCGCAGCCCGCCTTGTTCCATACCGAAATATCGGGCACACGCGAAAGCTACAGCGTGGAAGACCTGGACGGTCAGCTGCGTGGCTTGGTGCTGCAAAACATCAGCGGTTCAATAGCGGGCAGCGGCTTAGCCTTTCTGGACTTGGCGGCCAACCAGCTCACGTTTGCGCAGGCACTGAGCAAACAGCTGGCACCGGAGTTCGAAAAGATCGGCCTCAAGCTCGAAGGCATGACGGTGCAAAACGTCTCGCTGCCCGAAGAGCTGCAAAAAATTCTGGATCAAAAAATCGGCATGGGCATGGTGGGCGGCGACATGAACAAATTCATGCAGTACCAGACCGCGCAGGCCATCCCCAAATTTGCCGAAGGCGCAGCGCACGGCGGCGGCGTGGCGGGTGACGCCATGGGCCTGGGCGCTGGCGTGGCCTTGGGCCAGGTGCTGGCGCAAAACCTGCAGGCGGGTTTGCAAGCGGCTCCCGCCGCTGCACAAGCCGCTGCGGGCATGAAGCCCGAAGACGTGATGGCCACGCTGGAAAAGCTGGCCGACCTCAAGGCCAAAGGCATCCTCACCCAAGACGAGTTTGACGCCAAGAAGGCCGAGCTGCTCAAGAAGCTGGTGTAGGCCCCAGCGCAGCGCGTGGCAGCAGACAACTTCCAACGTGGCTACCGGGCGCCCTGCCCAGGTTGCGGTGCGCCGGTTGATTTCCGCAGCGCGCAAAGCACACACGCCATCTGCGGCTTTTGTCGCAGCATGGTGGTGCGCGATGGGGACGTGCTGTCGCGCATCGGCAAGATGGCCGAGCTGTTTGACGACCACAGCCCGCTGCAACTGCAAACCTCCGGTACCTGGAGGGGCAAAGCCTTCACGCTGATCGGGCGCCTGCAATACCAGTACGGCGAAGGCACCTGGACCGAGTGGCATGCGCTCCTGAGCGATGGCAGCAGTGCCACGCTCAGCGAAGACAACGGCGCCTATGTGTTTAGCACGCCCTTGCCCGCTGCGCGCGAGGTGCCTGAGCCCGAGGCCTTGCGTGTGGGTGCCACTACCGCCTTCAACGGCAAGACCTACGCCGTGGCCTCCAACCAGCAAGTGGCGCTGCGCGCGGCGCAGGGCGAGCTGCCGCATCTGCCAGAGATCGGCCACCCGTTTGCGCTGGTGGAGTTGCGCAGCCAAAGCGCCGAGCTACGCGATGCGGGTGAGGTGCTCAGCATCGACTACAGCCGCACGCCACCCGAAGTGAGTGTGGGCGCTGCCGTGTTGCAGGAAGACCTTCAGCTCTCGGGTCTGCGCGACGCATCCACCAAAGAAGAAAAAGGCCGACAGTTCAGCTGCCCCAGTTGCGGTGCGTCCTTGAGCGCGCTGCTGGCCACCACGCAGAGCATGACCTGCGGCTCCTGCAACAGCATCATTGATTTGTCGCAGGGCATAGGCGGCGAACTCAAGCCTGCCGTGCAGGACGAGCCGGTGCAGCCCCTCATTGGATTGGGCAGCACGGGCACGCTGCAGGGCGTGCAGTGGCAGGTGGTGGGCTACCAGCACCGCATGGGCCATGCGCCCAGCGACCCGGACGAACACTTTGGCTGGGACGAATACCTGCTCTACAACGCCAGGCGCGGGTTCACCTTTTTGGTGGACAGCACCGAGGGCTGGAGCGTGGTCAAGCCCGCCACCGGTACGCCGGTGGTCAGCAGCAACGGACAGAGTGCCAGTTATTTGGGCACGCGCTATCTGTTCAAGGAAAGCTATGACGCCGAAACCAACTACGTGGTGGGCGAGTTTTACTGGCAAGTGCAGCGCGGCCAGCGCACCAGCAACCGCGATTACGCGTCAGGCAAAAACCTGTTGTCCATGGAGCAGTCCGCGCAGGAGCTGACCTGGTCGGTGGGTGGCATGGTGTCCAGTGACACGGTGGCGCAAGCCTTCAAGTTGCAGGACAAGAAAGAACTGCTTCAGCGCAGCGATGCCAAGCCCTTTGCCGCCAGCGGGGGCTTCTGGATGCGGCCCGACTTCTGGGTGTTTGTGGTGATCGTGCTCATCATGCTGTCGGTCACCACCTGCTCCAGCAACTGCGACCCGAATGTGCAGGATTGCTCCAGCAGCGCCTCTTCTGGCCGTACCTCGGGCGGTTCGTTTGGCGGCTTCTCTACCGGAGGTGGACACAAATGAGGCCGGTGCAACCCCTGCCGTTTTACTTCCGTGCCCTGCGCGCGCTGCTGGACTATTTCATCCCCGCGGATTGGCCCGAGGGCAACAAGAAAAACAGTGCCCGCAACGCCCTTGCCACCTCCATGGCATTTGTGATGCTGGTCAGCCCGTTTGGGCCCATATTCATATGGCAAGGCAGCTATGTGCTGTCGGCGTTCGTGGTGTTCACCGTGGTGTTGGCGCTTGCGGTGGTGCTGGTCATGCGTTACTTCGGCGCGTTGCGGCTGGCACTTGGCTTGAGTGTGGTCAACAGCATCATCTTGTGCCCGGTGGCTTGGTATCTGGGCGGGCGGGACGATCCGGCTTTTCCGTACATGTACACGCTGTTTCCCATCACCTGTACCTTCATCTTCGGTGCGGGCTGGGGTTTTGTGTCCATCGTGTTTGCCATGGCGGCCACCATGGTGATGGCCATGGCGCCGGTGTACGGTTGGCTGCCCTTTGAGCACACCCCCTTGCGCAACCCAGACCTGATGCACGCGCTGTACCTGTGCGGCACGGTGGGCGCGGCGGGCATTCTGGCGGCGCTGTTCCAGTTTTCCAAAACCGTGAGCGATCTGGCATTGCAGCAGGCGCGTCGGCAGTCTGAGGAGCTGGCGGCTATCAAGAGCGTGTTTCTGGCCAATATGAGCCACGAGATCCGCACGCCCATGAACGCCATCATTGGCCTCTCGGGGCTTGCGCTTAAGAACGACATGTCCTCCCGCGTGCAGGACTATCTGGTCAAGATCCGGCACAGCGGTGAACACCTGCTGGGCATCATCAACGACATCCTGGACTTCTCCAAAATCGAATCCGGCAAGCTGGAGATCGAGTCCGTGCCGTTTGAGCTGGCGTCCGTGATGGACAACGTGGTCAACGTGGTGCGTGACAAGGCCGATGACAAGGGCCTGGCATTTGTGTGCCAAACGGACCCGGCCATTCCACATACCTTGGTGGGCGACCCGCTGCGCATTGGGCAGGTTCTGATCAACCTGGCCAACAACGCCGTCAAATTTACCCCCCAGGGCGAAGTGCGCATTGCCATCTCTTTGCAGGTGCCGCACGCACACGGCGCCCCGGATGTGCTGCTGCGCTTTGAGGTGCAAGACACGGGTATAGGCATGCGCGCCGAGCAAATGGGCAAGTTGTTCAACAGCTTTGAGCAGGCCGATGCCTCCACCACACGCCAATACGGTGGCACGGGCCTGGGCCTGGCCATCAGCAAGAACCTGGTGGAAGCCTTGGGGGGGGAGATCGGCGTGCGCAGCACGCAGGGCCAGGGCTCTACGTTTTGGTTCACGGTGCGCTTGGGGGTCGCCGCAGCGGACCAGGTTTTGCCGGAACTGCCAGAAGAGTTCACCCGCAAGCAAAGCGCCTTGGAAGGCCAGTTGCACCGCATCAGCGGCGCCCGCTTGCTGCTGGTGGAAGACAACGACATCAACCAGCAAGTGGCTTGCGAAATTTTGGGCCATGCCGGCTTTGTGGTGGACGTGGCCGAAAACGGCAAGGTGGCGGTGCACCAGGTGCAGGCACGCTTCTCGGAAGGCATGCCCTACGACCTGGTCCTGATGGACATGCAAATGCCCGTCATGGACGGCGTGACTGCAGCGCGCCTGATCCGTGAGACCTTCCGTGCTGAACAGCTTCCCATCGTGGCCATGACTGCCAATGCCATGAGGACCGACCGTGAGCGCTGCATGGATGCGGGCATGAACGGTTTTGTGTCCAAGCCGATTGACCCCGACGAGCTGTGGTCTGCGCTGCTCACGTGGGTCAAGCCACGCGAAGGCATGGGCAAGGCGCTGACGCCGGCGGCGCCCGCGGAGCAGGCCAACGCCGAGGCGCTGCATTTGCTGGATGCCTTGAAGGCCGTGTCCGAACTGGATGTGGCGCTGGGCCTGCAGCGCACCAACAACAACCCCGCGTTCTACCTTTCCATGCTGCGCCGTGTGCTGGCCTCGCAACACGATGCAGCCCAGCGCGTGGCGCAGCTGCTAGAAGTGCCCGACCGTGTCACCGCCGAGCGCACTGCCCATACCCTCAAGGGCCTGGCCGCCAGCGTGGGTGCCACCGCATTACAAGGCGCTGCAGGCCAGCTGGAGCAGACCCTCAAAACGGCTGCCGCGCAGCCGGAAGTCGATGCCGCTCTGGCGAAAACGCGCGAGCAGCTTACGCACTTGCTGCAGGCTGCCCACGCAGTGCCCGGGCTGGTAAGTGCCTCGACTGCACCGCGCACGCGCAGCCTGTCTGCCCTGGAACGCGAGGAGGCCGAGGCCGTGGTGCGCAATATCCGTGTCATGCTGGAAGACGACAACGCGGCTGCCCTGGAGCTTTGGGAAGCCCATGCCGAAACCCTCAGGCTTTTCTGCGCCAGGGCCACTGACATTGAAGACGCCATAAGCTGCTTTGAGTTTGAAGAAGCGCTGGCGTTGCTGGCCTGAGCCGCACGGTCCTATTTGCAGGACCACTCTTGCGCGTTGACCCAGCGGCATTTGGGGTCAAAACCGCTGTGACCGCCCTTGTCTGGAGCAGGCGCGGCTTCGGGCTCCGACTTGTCCTTCTGGCTCTTGAGCTTTTCAATCGCGTGGTGCGTGGCGTCTTGTGTTTCCAGATCGCGCACCGCAATGGCCAGGGCCTTGGGCTTGGGGTAACCGGCTTTGGTGTGCACTTGCATGCGGCTGGTTACAAAGGCCATCAGGTCGGCGCGGTAAGCGGCACTGCGCGGGTTGAGCTCGGGGTGCGCCGCTTCCATGTCGCGCAGGGCTTTTTGGTACTGCTGCGCTTCCAGTGACGGGTCTTTGTCGTCTATGCGGGTTTTGGCAGGTGCTGCAGCTACTGGCTGAGCAGCAGGCTGCGGCGCTGCTGTGACGATGGCAGTGTCCTTTGCGGTTGCCGGGGCTTGCGCAGGCACTTGCGCCACGGGTGCGGGCGGCTTCGGCTGCGATGGCGCGCCGGGCCGCAGGTTCAGCAGCAGTCCAAACAGCACGGCCACAGCAGCCACGCTGGCGGCGATGGTGGCGTTGCCTATGGCCTTGCTGCTGGTGGGCGGGGGTGGTGCCGTTGCACCTTCGGCTTGCCCGGTGGTCTGTTGCGTGTCGGGGTCTTGCGGAAGGGTTTCGCCAAAGTCATTGCGCTCCTGGCGCAACTGGCGAAAGCGCGCTTCGGCCTCGGCGCGAACGCGGGCTTCTTCCTCTTGGCGCTTGGCATCTGCCTGGGCTTGGCGGGCGGCTTCTTTGGCCAGGTCTTGCGCCAAAACCTGGGCCCGGGCTTCTGCCTCTTTTGCTGCTTTTTCTTCTTCTTTCAGGCGCAGGGTGCGCTCCAGTGCGCGCTCGTTTTCCAGGCGCTGCTGGGTGTCAAACCAGGCAATGGCTTCGTCGTGCTTCTTCTTTTTTTCGGGGTTCAGCAGCGTCTCGTAGGCCAGCTCCATTTGCTGCAGGCGCTGGGCGATGTGTGCCGGGTCGGTGCCGCTGAGGGCTTGCATTTTTTGCACACCGGCGCGGTAGGCCTGCGCAATGTCCATGTCGCTGGCCGCCCGCGTGAGGCCCAACACCAAGTAAAAATTGTCGGGCTTTTGCATGTCAGTGCGCTCCCAGCAGGTCCTTCAAGCGGTCCAGCAAATCCAGGTCGATGGTGTGCACGCCATTGCTGCCCTGAAACTCGTCAAACACCCAGTCGCCCTGCACCTGCGATACGCCTGCGGGTTGCGGCATCAGGTAGGGCGGCTTGCCCTTGAGGGCTACCGCCATGTAGTCCATCCAGATGGGCAGGGCCAGCGTGGCACCGAATTCGCGCCCGCCCAGACTCTGTGGTTCGTCATAGCCCATCCAGGCCACCGCCGTGGTGTTGCCGCTGTAGCCGGCAAACCAGCCGTCCACCGCTTCGCTGCTGGTGCCGGTCTTGCCAGCCAGGTCGCCTCGGCCCAGTTTCTGGCTGGCTGCCGCCGTGCCACTCACGGTGACCTCGTGCAGCATGCTGGTGGTCACAAAGGCATTGCGTGCGTCCAGCACACGGTCGGTCTCTTGCGCCACGGGCACGGGTTTGGCCTCAAACAGCACGGCGCCACGCGCATCCGTGACCTTCTGAATCAGGTACGGGTTGATGGAAAAGCCGCCATTGGCAAACACCGAATACGCACCTGCCATTTGCAGCGGTGTGACCGAGCCGGTGCCCAGCGACAGCGTGTAGTTCACCGGGTGCTTGGTGCCATCAAAGCCAAAGCGCGGCAAAAAGTCGTGCGCGTACTGCGGCGTGATGGCGCGCAGCAGGCGCACCGCGGCCACGTTCTTGGACAAAGCCAGCGCGCGGCGCAAGGTGATGGGGCCGTCGTACACATCGTCGTCGTTCTGTGGCGTCCAGGGCTGGCCGCCAGTCTCTGCGCTGGTGAGCGTGAGTGGGGCGTCGTTCACCTGCGTGGCGGGTGAGTAGCCTTTCTCCAAAGCCGCAGAGTAGATAAAGGGCTTGATGCTCGACCCCGGCTGGCGCCAGGCTTGCGTGGCGTGGTTGAACTGGCTGGCGTTGAAATCAAAGCCGCCCACCAGTGCGCGGTAGGCGCCGGTCTGGTTGTTGAGTGACACAAAGGCGCTGCCCACGTTGGGCAACTGGCTGATGCTCCATTTGCCTTTGGCATCCTGCACCACGCGCAAGATAGAGCCGGGTTTGATCTTGAGCGCCGCACTGGCCTTGGGCGACAGGCCCGCTGCAGCCCAACGCACGCCTTCGCCAGCCAGGTCAATCTGGTCGCCATTGGGCAGGGCCGCGCGCACGCTTTGCGCGGTGACAGTGAGTGCCACGGCGGACTGCAGCTTGTCGCTGGCGGGGTGCTGCGCCAGCGCGGCTTCAATGGCCTTCTGGCGTTCGCCCGCGTTGGGTACCAGTTCCACAAAGCCTTCGGGGCCGCGGTAGCCATGGCGCTGGTCGTAGGCCAGCACATTGCGGCGCAGCGCATCGTAGGCGGCGTCCTGCTCGGCGGCGATGAGCGTGGTGGTGACATTGATGCCTCGCGTGTAGGTGTCGTCCTTGAACTGCGCCACCATGCTCTGGCGCACCATCTCGGCCACATACTGCCCCTTGTTGCTATAGCTCTGGCCATCCATGCGCACCTTGATGTCTTCGGCCTGGGCCTGCTTGAGCTGCGCGTCTGTGATGTATTTCAGGTCGTGCATGCGCTTCAACACCAGCAACTGCCGCGCCTTGGCACGTGCGGGGTTGACCACTGGGTTGACGGTGCTGGGTGCCTGCGGCAGCCCGGCCAGCATGGCGGCCTGCGCAATCGTCACGTCCTTCAAGGCCTTGCCAAAGTAGATGCGCGCCGCGCTGCTAAAGCCATAGGCCCGCTGCCCCAGGTACACCTGGTTCATGTACAGCTCCAGGATCTGGTCTTTGGTGAGCGTGCGCTCAATCTTGTAGGCTAGCATCACTTCGGTGAGCTTGCGCGAGAGCACCTTTTCTTTGGTCAGGTAGAAGTCGCGCGCCACCTGCATGGTGATGGTGGATGCGCCCTGTTTCATGCCGCCGGTGAGGTCGGCAATGAGTGCCCGCGCCACGCCCTTGTAGTCCACACCGCCGTGCTCGTAAAAGCGCGAGTCTTCAATGGTCAGCAAGGCCTGTTTCTGGATCAGCGGAATGTCCTTAATGGCCACAAACTCGCGCCGCTCTTGGCCGAACTCGCCAATCAGCACGCCGTCGCTGGTGTACACGCGCAGCGGAATCTTGGGCTTGTAGTCCACCATGGCGCTGAGGTCGGGCAGGTCCAGCAGGGAGGCTGCGTGCGCACAGGGCGCAACCAGTACAGCAGCCAGCAGCGCAGAGACAGAAAACCGGGTGATTGCGCGTAAGCTTGCGGCTGGTGCAACGAAGAAAGAAGGAAGCAACATGGAATGGATAAAGCCGGGTGTCTTGTTGGGCTCTATTGTGTTCGCGTTGGCCGGGGTGCTGATTTTCTGGGTCAGTTTTGTGGTCATTGACAAGATCACGCCCTACAACCTGTGGGAAGAAATTGTGGAAAAGCAGAACCAGGCCTTGGCGCTGGTGGTGGCTGCCATGTCGCTCGGAATATGCATCATTGTGGCGGCTGCGATTCACTAATGGCCCCCACGCTTGCCGCTTCGCGTGCTGCGCTGCCCCCCAAGGGGGCCGCGTTGGGTCTTGGGGCGGCCCGGCGACCCAACCCCTGTTGTGACTGTGCGTGATTCCAAGCCGGGCCCTAGTCCGGTCGAGCTGGCGCTGCTGACCTCCGTTTTTGTCGTGTCCGCCTGCGGGCTGGTGTACGAGCTGGCCGCAGGTGCGCTGGCGTCGTACCTGCTGGGCGACTCGGTGTTGCAGTTCTCCACGGTGATTGGCGCCTACCTGTTTGCGATGGGTTTGGGCTCTTATCTCTCGCGCTTTTTGGAGCGCCAGCTCAGCGCGCACTTTCTGCGTATTGAGTTGTTGGTGGCGCTGGCAGGTGGCTTGCTGCCCGTGCTGCTGTTTGTGGCGCATGCGGCGCTACCAAACGCATTCCGGTTTGTGCTCTACGCGATGGTGGTGCTGGTGGGCATTCTGGTGGGGCTGGAGATTCCGCTGGTGATGCGCATGCTCAAGAAAAACGTGGCGCTCAAGGATTTGGTGTCGCAAGTGCTCACCTTTGATTACCTGGGCGCGCTGGCGGTGTCGGTGGCCTTCCCGCTGCTGCTGGTGCCCCACCTGGGACTGGCGCGTACGGGCCTGCTGTTTGGCTTGATGAACGCCGGAGTGGCCTTGTGGGCGCTGTGGCTGTTTCGCCATGAGCTGCGGCACTTTGCCGCGCATGCCATCGCTTGTGCTGCCACGTTGCTGGTCCTGATGGGCTTCATGCTGAGTGCGGATCACATCACCACTTGGGCTGAAGACAAGCTCTACCAAGACCACGCGGTGATTGCACTCACCACGCCCTATCAGCGCATTGTGGTGACCAACGCGCCGGGCGAAGGGCGGCTGGGCCTGCGGCTGTTTCTCAACGGCAACCTGCAGTTTGCGCAGCGCGATGAATACCGCTACCACGAGGCCTTGGTGCACCCTGTCATGGCCGCGTTTGCGCAAGGTGCTGCTCCCAAAAAAGTAGCGGTGCTGGGCGGTGGCGATGGCATGGCGGTGCGTGAAATCCTCAAGTACCCAGGCGTGGAAAGCGTGACGCTCATCGAGCTGGACCCCGCCATGACGCAGCTGTTCCAGACCGAGCCTGTGCTGACTACGTTGAACGCCAACGCGCTCAACGCAGCCAAGGTAAAGATCGTCAACACCGACGCCTTTGGCTACCTGGAAAACAGCGCAGAAGTGTTTGACGCCATCGTGGTGGACTTTCCCGATCCCACCAACTTTTCCATCGGCAAGCTCTTCACCAATTCCTTTTATGCGCTGCTCGACAAGCACCTGTCCGCCAGCGGCTATGCCGTGATCCAGACCACCTCGCCCTTGGTGGCGCGCAAGAGTTTTTGGACGGTGGTACACACCATCGCATCGGTAGGCCTCACGGCCACGCCCTACCACGCGCATGTACCCAGCTTTGGCGAGTGGGGCTTTGTGATTGCCAGCCGCAGGCCGTATCGCATGCCCACCCACTTGCCCGAAGGCCTGCGTTTTTTGAATGTGCAAAGCCTGCCCCTGTTGTTTGACTTTCCGCAGGACATGGGCAGCGTGCCCACCGACATCAACCGCTTGTCGAACCAAGTGCTGGTGACCACCTACGAAGATGAGTGGGGGCGGGTGGCCAAATGAACGGTGCCCGCTTGCAGCATGTGCGCGCGTGTGCGGCACACCCCACGCACCATGCTTGACCGTCGCAGCCTGCTCGGCGGTGTTGGCGCAGCGGCTTTGCTTAGCGCCTGCAAGCCCCTGTGGCGCGACGCGCAAGACACCGCGCATATCGAAGGCGGCTATACCGGTATCAACCACACACGCGGCCATCTGTTACGTGACACCAAAGCCTGGCCTGCACCATCGGTGCAACGCAAGACCCGTGTGCTGATTGCCGGTGGCGGTGTGGCCGGGCTGTCTGCGGCGCGTGCGCTGCGGCTGCGTGGTATGGATGACTTTGCATTGCTGGAGCTGGAAGACGAAGCCGGTGGCAACGCGCGTGGCGGCAGCATCAGCGGCATTGCCCATCCGCTGGGCGCGCACTACCTGCCCGTGCCCGGCGACGATGCGCCGGATGTGCAGAACTTGTTGGAAGAGCTGGGCCTGCGCCGGCGCGTGGTTGGGCGATGGGAATACGACGAGCGCCACCTGTGCCACAGCCCGCAAGAGCGTTTGTTCTTCAACGGCGCGTGGCAAGACGGGCTGTTGCCTGTGCAGGGTGTGGGTGCCGACACGCTGGCGCAATACCGCCGCTTTGCCGCGCTGGTGGACGATGCGCGCAAGGCGGCGCGCTGGCGCATTCCGGCATCCAGTGCGCCGCACACACCGTTCAAGCAGGCGCTCGCCGCAGCCACCTTCGAGGCGTACCTGAACCAGCACGGCCTTGGCGATGCGCACTTGCGCTGGTACCTGGACTATTGCTGCCGTGATGACTATGGCGCAGGCATTGCCAGCGTGTCGGCTTGGGCTGGCATCCACTACTTCGCCAGTCGCCATGGCTTCCATGCGCCGGGTACTGAAGCAGTGGAGCGCGAAGGCCTGCTCACCTGGCCCGAGGGCAATGCCTGGCTCACACGTCGCATGGCTGCGCTCTTGGGCGAGCGCCTGCACACCGGCCAACTGGTGTTGCGCGTGGAGCAGGGCAAGCATGGCGTGGAAGTGGATGCGTTCAACACGCACACGCAGGCGGTGGAGCGCTGGCAGGCCGAGGAGGTCATCGTGGCCTTGCCCGTGTTCATCGCCGCGCGTGTGCTGCAAGGCGCGCCCGACTTTGTGCGCGAGGCCGCCGCGCGCACGGTGTACGCGCCTTGGCTGGTGGCCAACATCCACATCGCCAAGCCTTTGCATGACCGCCCCGGCCCCGCGCCCAGTTGGGACAACGTGCTCTACGGCGATGCGCTCACTGCCCCTGGCCTGGGCTATGTGGACGCCATGCACCAAAGCCTGCTGCCGGTGCCTGCTGCCACGGTGCTCACGTATTACCGCGCACTGGGTGGTGTGGCGGGCGGGCCGCAACAAGGACGCAAGCTGTTGATGGAGCAGCCCTGGAGCACATGGCGCGAGACCATCGTGCGCGAGCTGTCTGCCGCTCACCCCGACCTTGCCACCAAGGCCACGCGCATGGACATCACCCGCTACGGCCACGCCATGGCCATACCGGTGCCAGACCCGCAGGGCCACACAGGCCTGCTGCCGCCCACCTGGGGCCGCATCCGCTTTGCGCACAGCGACTGGGCTGGCTACTCGGTGTTTGAAGAAGCGTTTGCCTTGGGGCACCGGGCCGGTACTGCGTAACGCGCCAGCACTGCGTGACGGGGCATGCGTTGGCACTACCGCCAAATGCAACAGAATGCGCCCAAAGGATTTCACGCATGTCCACACTCACTTTCGGCTTCGTCATCGTCCCCAACTTTTCCCTCATCGCGCTCAGTGCCTGTGTGGACCCGCTGCGGCTGGCCAACCAGGTGATGGGGCGGCCTATGTACAAGCCGGTGTTGCTCTCGCTGGATGGCGGGCTGGTGGCGTCGAGTGACGGCATCCAGGTCATGTCGGACCACTCGCTGTCCACCGCGCCGCGGCTGGACACCATCTTTGTGATTGGCCCCAACCCCATCCCCAAGCGGGGCCTGAGTGCACTCACCATCTGGCTCAAGAAGGCTGCGGGCGCGGGCATTCCGCTAGCCGGTGTGGACACTGGCGCCTACCTGATGGCGCAGGCGGGCCTGCTCGATGGCTACCGCTGCACCATCCACTGGGAAGACCAGGAGGCGATGGTGGAGCGCTTCCCCAACATCATCGTGACGCAGCACTTTTTTGAGGTGGACCGCGACCGCTTCACCTGCAGCGGCGGGGTTGCGCCCCTCGACCTGATGACCTACCTGCTCACGCAACCCCCCGGTAGCCGACAGCTCGCCAACGAGGTGGCCAACCTCTTGATTGCCGACCGGCGCAGCCTCACCGATACGCAAACCGTGTCGGTGATTCACCAGAGCCGCGTGACCGACTCCATCACCGTGGATGCCTTGAAGCTGATGGAGGCCAACATCAGCGAACCACTCACCATCGCAGAGATTGCCGAGTTCGCCAAGGTGGACCCGCGCAGCCTGCAGCGGCGCTTCAAGAAGCAACTGGGCAAGACGCCGGAGCGGGTGTATCTGGACATACGCCTCACGCGCGCACGCATCCTGGTGCAGCGCAGTGACAAGAGCCTGCAAGACATCGCGAACGAGACCGGCTTTGCCTCGGCCTCGCACCTCACCGCGCGCTACACCCCCCGCTTTGGTGCGTCGCCCCGCACGGATCGTGCAGAGCGTGGTCGCGGTTTGTCGGTTTAAGAAATTTAACTGCCGTAATTCGGTTTTACGCAAAAAACGCATGCCGTTTTAAGCGCCACGTTTTTCCCGGTTTTCCCTCTGATGCACCAGCTGAGTGCGGGCGATGCTGCGCCATGGTGCATCCGTAGAAACCCTAGAACGTGTCGTAAAAATCGCCTGACTTATAGAGGAAGCAATTCGTCGGAATAAGACACAACGCAAACGCCGTGCGACAGCACACTCCTGCCAACGCAACACACCAACAGGAGTCTTTCACATGGCAATGCCCGACCTCATCTACATCGACAACGGCGAGAAAGTTCGCAACAGTTTTTCCCAGCAGGAGTACGCGCGCCGCATCGGCAGTCTGCGCGCCATGATGGCCAAGAAGGGCGTGGACACCGCGCTCTTCACCAGCTACCACAACATCAACTACTACAGCGACTTTGTGTACTGCCAATTCGGCCGCCCCTACGGCCTGATCGTCACGCAAAGCAAGGTGGTGCTGGTGGCCGCCAACATCGACGGTGGCCAACCCTTCCGCAAAGGTGTGGCCGACCGCGCGTTGATCTACACCGACTGGCAAAAGGGCAACTACTTCCGCGCCTTGAAGCAAGAGATTGCCAACAGCGGCACCCTGGGTCTGGAATACGACCACATGCCCCTGGAGCGCCTGGAAACCATCAAGGCCACGCTGCCCAATGTGCAGTGCGTCAACATTGCCTACGACTGCATGCAGATGCGCATGATCAAGTCGGCTGAAGAAATTGACTTCATCACCAACGGCGCCGCTGTGTGCGACGTGGGCGGTGCTGCGCTGGTGGCCGCGGTGAAGGAAGGCGTGCCCGAATACGAGGTGGCCCTGGCCTCCACGCAAGCCATGGTGCGCGAGATTGCCAAGCGTTACCCCCATACCGAATTGATGGACACCTGGACCTGGTTCCAGAGCGGCATCAACACCGATGGCGCGCACAACCCGGTCACCACCCGCAAGGTGCAACACGGGGACATCCTGAGCCTGAACTGCTTCTCCATGATTTCGGGCTACTACACCGCGCTGGAGCGCACCCTGTTCTTCGGTGAAGTGGACGCCGCTTCGCGCCGCCTGTGGGAAGTGAATGTGCAGGTGCACGACGAAGGCAAGAAGCTGGTCAAGCCCGGCGTGCGCTGCTGCGACGTTGCGCTGGAACTCAACAAGATTTACGAAGAGCACAACCTGCTGCAGTACCGCACCTTCGGCTACGGCCACTCGTTTGGCACGCTCTCCCACTACTACGGCCGCGAGGCGGGCCTGGAGTTCCGCGAAGACATAGACACCGTGCTGCAGCCAGGCATGGTGGTGTCCATCGAGCCCATGATCATGCTGCCCGAAGGCATGCCCGGCGCAGGTGGCTACCGCGAGCACGACATCCTGGTGGTCACCGAGACCGGCCACGTCAACATCACCGGCTTCCCCTACGGGCCGGAGCACAACGTCATCCCGGGCTGATGCCAGCACTACCGGAGAACGGAGCCCCCATGAGCCAGCCCTTCGTCCAATTCGCGCACGTGGAGAAAACCTACGATGGCCAGCAACTGGTGGTGCACGATCTCAACGTCGATATCGCCAAGGGCGAGTTCCTGACGCTGCTCGGGCCCTCGGGCTCGGGCAAGACCACCACGCTGATGATGCTGGCCGGTTTTGAGACTGCCACCACCGGCGAGATTTATCTGGATGGCAAGCCCATCAACGCCATCGCCCCCGAGCACCGCGACATTGGCATGGTGTTCCAGAACTACGCGCTGTTTCCGCACATGAGCGTGGAAGAGAACGTGGGCTTTCCGCTCTCAGTACGTAATGTGCCGAAGGCGGTGGCCAAGGAGAAGATCGCCAAGGCCTTGGCCAAGGTGGGCCTGAGCGGCTTTGAGTCACGCCGCCCCGCACAGATGTCGGGCGGCCAGCAGCAGCGCGTGGCCGTGGCCCGCGCGCTGGTGTTCGAGCCCAAGCTGGTGCTGATGGACGAGCCGCTGTCTGCGCTGGACAAACAGTTGCGCGAACAGCTGCAGTACGAGATCAAACGCCTGCACTCCGAGTTGGGCATCACCATCGTCTATGTGACGCACGACCAGACCGAGGCGCTGGCCATGTCGGACCGCGTGGCCGTGTTTCACCAAGGCCGCATCCAGCAAATCGACACGCCCACCACGCTGTACGAGCGCCCGGCCAACGCCTTTGTGGCCCAGTTCATTGGCGAAAACAACTGCATGCCTGGCCGCGTGCTCTCGGTGGATGGCGAACGCTGCCGCGTGGAGTTGGGTGATGGTGTGCAGCTCGACGCCATGCGCGTGGCCGATCTGCGGGCGGGCCAGAGTACCCGCTTGTCATTGCGCCCGGAGCGCGTGCACCTCAACCCTAGTGAGCCTTTTCAAACGCAGGTGCGTGCCAGCGTGGTGGATGTGATCTACCTCGGGCGCCATGCCCGTGTGCGCCTGCAGTGCTGCGGGCTGAATGAATTCATCGTGACCCTGCCCAACGATGGACGGGACCTGGCGCTGGCACCCGGCAGCCAGGTGAGCCTGGGCTGGAATGTGTCGGACTGCCGTGCGCTGGACGGCGAGTGACCGCAACTTTTTTCTCTCAACCAAAAGGACTCTGACCATGTTCAAAAAAAATCCCGTTGGCGCGCTGGCTCTGGCTTGTGCAGCAGCTCTGGGTGGCGCCTCCGCCATGGCCCAGGAAATCACCGTGACCGCTTGGGGCGGTGCCTACACCAAGAGCCAGGAAGAGGCTTACTACAAGCCCTTCACCGCCAAGACTGGCACCAAGGTCGCCATTCAAGACTACAACGGTGACCTCGCTGAAATCTCGGCCCAGGTGAAGACCGGTAATGTGAAGTGGGATGTGGTGGACGTGGAGCTGGCCGAAGCCATCAAGGGTTGCGAGGAAGGCCTGTTCGAGAAGATCGACGCCTCCAAGCTGCCCGCCGGTGACAACGGCACACCCGCAGCCAAAGACTTTGCAGCAGGCCTGGTGACCCCCTGCGCGGTGGCCACCATCCTGTATTCCAACGTGGTTGCCTACGACAAGGCCAAGCTCGGCGACAAGGGCCCCAAGACCCTCAACGACTACTTCGACTTGGCCAAGTTCCCCGGCAAGCGCGGCATGCGCAAGAACCCCAGCGTGAACCTGGAGTGGGCCCTGATGGCCGATGGCGTGGCTCCTGCTGACGTGTACAAGGTGCTGGCCACACCCGCGGGTGTGGACCGTGCTTTCAAGAAGCTCGACACCATCAAGCCCAGCGTGGTCTGGTGGACCGCCGGTGCACAGCCGCCCCAGTTGCTGGCCGCCGGTGAAGTGGTGATGACCAGCGTCTACCACGGCCGTATTTTTGACGCCAACACCAAGGACAAGCGCAACTTCGCGCTGGTGTGGGACGGCCAGGTGCAGGTGCCCGATTTGTTTGTGGTGATCAAGGGCAGCAAGAACAGCGCAGCGGCGCAAGACTTCGTGCGCTTTGCCACCTCCAGCAACGCGCTGGCCGAGCAAGCCAAGTGGATTCCCTATGCGCCCGCACGTGCCTCCTCGCTGGCCAAGATTCCTGCGGCCACCAAGGAGTGGTTGCCTAACGGCGGCCATGCCGGGCGCCAGATGCTCACCAGTGCGGAGTTCTGGTCCGAATACGGGGACGACCTGAACAAGCGCTTCTCCGCCTGGTTGGCCAAGTAAGCAAGGCAGACCCATGGCCACCATGAACAGCCCGGACCATCTCATCCGTCGCCTGCGCAAAGCCGAACGCAAAGGCCACTGGCGTGCCTACGCCTTGATCGCCCCGCTGTTCATCTTTGTGGCGCTGAGCTTTCTGCTGCCACTGGGCTCGGTGTTGCTCAACAGCTTCTACGACCCGGTGGTGCCCGAAGGCCTGCCGCGCACCATTGCCGCACTGGAGCAGTGGGACGGCCCACGCTACCAAGTGCCGCCCGAGCCTGTGTTTGATGCGCTTGCGCAGGACCTCAAGCTGGCCGTGGGCAACGAGAAAGCCAGCCCCATGGCCACCCGGCTCAACTTTGAAGAAACCGGCTCGCGCACCATCTTCATGCGGGCCGCGCGCAAGGTGGTCCTGCAGGAGACCGGGCCCTGGAAGCCCTTCTTCGAGCAGGCCGATCCGGCATGGATGCAACCCACCATCTGGGGCACCATCCGCAACCTGCATTCCAGCACGCACACGCTGTTCTTTTTGCAGGCGCTGGACATGCGGCGCCAGAGCAATGGCGAGGTGAGCGAACAGCCCGAAGACCAGCGCATCTACGTGGACATCTTTGTGCGCACCGTGGTGGTGGCCCTGTCGGTCACGCTGGCGTGCCTGGCATTGGGCTTTCCGATTGCCTACCTGCTGGCGCACCTCAAAGACAAGACGGCCAACATGCTGCTCATCCTGGTGCTGCTGCCGTTCTGGACTTCGCTGCTGGTGCGTACCACGGCCTGGGTAGTTCTGCTGCAAAAAGAGGGTGTGGTCAATTCGCTGCTGGGCAGCCTGGGGCTGATTTCGGAGCCGCTGCCGCTCATCTTCAACCGCTTTGGCGTGGTGGTGGCCATGGCGCACATCCTGTTGCCCTTCACCATCCTGCCGCTGTACTCGGTGATGCGTTCCATCCCACCGTCGTTTGTGCGGGCCGCGCGTTCGCTGGGGGCGGGGCCGTTCACCGCGTTTTGGCGCGTGTATTTGCCGCAGTGCCTGCCGGGCATCAGTGCCGGTGCGCTGTTGGTGTTCATCCTCTCGCTGGGCTACTACATCACCCCCGCGCTGGTGGGGGGTGCTACCGACCAGATGATCAGCTACTTCATTGCCGACAACCTGGGCCGCTCGCTCAACTGGGGTCTGGCCTCGGCGCTGGCTGCCATCTTGCTGGTCGCCGTGCTGGCCCTGTATGCCGCTTATGACCGCCTTGTGGGCGTAACCAATGTGAGGTTTGGATGACACCCTCTGCTTTGCCCCCGTACACCACCACGCTTCAGCGCGCGGGCCATTGGGCCCTGCTGCTGGGCTGTGCGGCCATCTTTCTATTCCTGATTGCACCCGTGCTGGTGGTGATGCCGCTGGCCTTCAACCAGGACCCGTACTTCAACTTTCCCATCCACAACTGGAGCCTGCGCTGGTTTGACGACCTGTTTGGCAATTCGGTGTGGCGCAAGGCCATTGCCAACAGCATCGTGACTGCCGTGTGCGCCACGCTGCTGGCCACTACGCTGGGCACGCTGGCGTCGGTGGGGCTCAACCACCGCAACCTGCCGGGCAAGCGGCTCATCATGGCGGTGCTGGTGTCGCCCATGATCGTGCCGGTGGTGGTGCTGGCTGTGGGGGCGTATTTCTTCTTCTCCAAGCTGGGCATTGCCAACAACCTGCTGGGCATCATCCTGGTCCACGCGGTGTTGGGCATGCCCTTTGTGGTGATCACGGTGAGCGCCACGCTGGCCGGTTTTGACATGGGCCTGATGCGCGCTGCGCGCAGCCTGGGGGCGTCGCCCTTGCTGGCCTTCAGACGCGTCATGCTGCCCATCGTGTGGCCGGGAGTGCTCTCGGGTGCGCTGTTTGCGTTTGCCACCTCGTTTGATGAAGTGGTGGTGGTGCTCTTTCTGGGCGGGCCGGGCCAGACCACCTTGCCGCGCCAGATGTGGTCGGGCCTGCGCGAGCAGCTCTCGCCCACCATCCTGGCGGCGGCCTTTGTGCTCATCATCATCTCGGTGCTGATGCTGCTCACGCTGGAGCTGCTGCGCCGTCGCAGCGTGGCACTGCGCGGCATCCGCGAGTAAACATGGGTGCGCGGCGCAAGCTCTCGGTCGCCTTTGTCTTGGCGCCCAACTTCACGCTGCTCGCGCTCTCGGCCTTTGTAGACACGCTGCGGCTGGCCGCAGACGAGGGCGACCGCAGCCGCCCCATCCTGTGTGCGTGGACGGTGCTGAGCGACACCATGCGCCCGGTGCGCTCCAGCAGCGGCATCAGCGTCAACCCCGACTCCGAGCTGCAAGACCCCAAACAGTTTGACTACCTGGTGGTGGTGGGCGGCACGCTCACCACCGACCTGCTTTCCAAAAGCATGGCCGTCTATGTGCAGCAGGCCGCGCGCACCGGTGTGCCCTTGGTGGGCATTTGCACCGGCAGTTTTGTGCTCGCGCGGCTGGGGCTGATGCAGGGGCGCAAGAGCTGCATCAGCTGGTTTCACCACGAAGACTTTCGCGCGCTGTACCCCGACCTGCAGGCTAGCTCGGATGAGCTGTTCATCGTCGATGCCGACCGCCTCACCTGCGCCGGTGGCACCAGCGTGGTCCATCTGGCTGCGCACCTGGTCAAGCAATATTGCGGCGAGGCTGCGGCCGAAAAAGCACTGCGCATCATGATCGAGCAGACCACGCTGCCGCCGCAGTTCCCGCAACCCCAACCCCTGCAGACCCCCAAGACGCGCGACCTGCGCGTGCGCAAAGCCATGCTGCTGATGGAACGCAACCTGGAGACCCCGCTGTCCACCGAGTTCATCGCCCGCCATGTGGCGGTGAGCGTGCGCCAGCTGGAGCGCCTGTTCAAAACCGAGGTGGGCCTCAGCCCCTCCCAGTTCGCCCTGCGCATCCGCCTGCAACACGCCCACCAGCGCCTGCTGCACAGCCAGGACCCGGTGGCCGACATTGCGCTGCAAAGCGGCTTCGTAAACCGCTCGCACTTTGCGCGCAGTTTCCGGCTGGAATTTGGGGTGACGCCGACGGATTTGCGGGCGGCGCACGGCAACAGCGCATAGGGGGAGAAACGCAGGACGCGTTAGGCGGTGCCACGCTCCAGGATGTGGCTCGAATGCCGTGCGGGCTGGAACAGCATTTGCAACGCCCCCATCAACGCATGCGCCTTGCCCGAGTGGTCGCCACCAAAGTTGCACACATACACATCCAGCGTCACGCAGCCGGTCTCTGGCCAGGTGTGTACGCACAGGTGTGACTCGGCCAGCAGCACGGTGGCGGTCACTCCGCCGGGGCCGCGCTGTGAGGCTGGGAAGGTGTGAAAGAGCTGTGCCACGGCTTGCAGGCCACTGGCCTCCACCGCTTGCACGCACTGCGTGCCCAACAGGCTTGCGTCGGTCAGCAGCGCGGCATCGCAGGTGCAGCCGTACAAATCTGCGGTGAGGTGCAGGCCGTGCATGGATGGGCGCGCTTTAGCGTTGGCCTATGGACACCTTGCCAAACGCGGCCTGTGCTTCGCGGGGCAGGCAGCGCCAGTAGGCGGGGGTGGCTTCTACGGTGCCGCCCAGTGTGGCAGCGGCTTGCCAGCCCCAGCGGGGCTGGTACAAAAAGGCACGGGCAAGGGCGACCAGATCGGCGTCGCCGGCTTGCAGGATGGCCTCGGCCTGGTGCGGGTCGGTGATCATGCCCACCGACATAGTGGGCAGGCCGGATGCGGCGCGGATGTGCCGTGCCAGGTGCACCTGGTAGCCCGGGCCCACCGGGATTTTTTGCAGGGGCGACACGCCGCCGCTGGACACGTGGATGAAGTCGCAACCCAAGGCCTTGAGGCGTTGGCTGAACTCGGCCACCTCAATGGCGGTGAGGCCGCCTTCCACCCAATCGGTGGCCGACACGCGCACGCCCAGCACGCCTTGGAATGCGGCGCGCACTGCCGCGAATACTTCCAGCGGGAAGCGCATTCGGTTTTCCAGGCTGCCGCCATAGGCATCGCTGCGCTGGTTGGCCAAGGGCGACAAAAACTGGTGTAGCAAATAGCCGTGGGCGGCGTGCAGCTCCACCGCGTCTATGCCCATGGCATCGGCGCGCTGTGCGGCAGCCACAAAAGCGTCGCGCACTTTGACCAGCTCTGTGGCATCCATCGCAACGGGCGGCGCTTCGCTGGGCAAATGCGGCAAGGCCGAGGGACCCAGCGGCTGCCAGCCGCCTTGGGCTTCACTGAGCAGTTGGCCACCACGCCATGGCACATCGCTGGACGCCTTGCGCCCCGCGTGGGCCAGCTGGATGCACACGGCAGTGTGGGGTGCGAGCTTGCGGGCGCGTTGCAAGGTGTCGGCCAGCTTGGCTGCGGTGCGTTCGTCCCACAGGCCCAGGCAGTGGGGCGTGATGCGGCCTTCCGGCAGTACGGCGGTGGCCTCGATGGTGAACAGCGCTGCGCCGCTGTTGAGCAGGTTGCCCCAGTGCATCAAATGCCAGTCGTTGGCCTCGCCATTGTCGGAGGCGTACTGGCACATGGGGGCGATGGTGATGCGGTTGGGCAGCGTGATGCCGCCATGCGGCGAGGGCAGGGTGTAGGGGGTGAATAGCAGGCTCATGGGCCGAGCATAGCGCCCGCCCAGAGCCCCTGCGGCAGGGGCTGTAACTGCGGTTGCAAAGGCTTGGTAACTGGCCGCACGGTGGGGTCGGTAAAATGCGGCGTTCTCCTTCGCATTCACCTTTCTACCCGGAGCCGCCAACAATGGCCAATACCCAACAGATGGCAAGCGCAATCCGCGCACTCGCCATGGACGCAGTTCAACAAGCCAACTCCGGTCACCCCGGTGCCCCCATGGGCATGGCAGACATGGCAGTAGCCCTGTGGGGCGAGCACCTGCGCCACAACCCGGCCAACCCCCAGTGGATCAACCGCGACCGCTTTGTGCTGTCCAACGGCCACGGCTCCATGCTGATTTATGCGTTGTTGCACCTCACTGGTTACAAGCTGCCCATCGAAGAACTCAAGAACTTCCGCCAGCTGCACAGCAAGACCGCTGGCCACCCCGAGTTCGGCATCACCCCTGGCGTGGAAACCACCACCGGCCCGCTGGGCCAGGGCATTACCAATGCCGTGGGCATGGCGCTGGCCGAGAAGCTGCTGGCCAAAGAATTCAACCGCGAAGGCCACACCGTGGTGGACCACAACACCTATGTGTTTATGGGCGACGGTTGCCTGATGGAAGGCATCAGCCACGAAGCTGCGTCCCTCGCCGGTGCCTGGAAGCTCAACAAGCTGATTGCCCTGTATGACGACAACGGCATCTCCATCGACGGCCAAGTGGCTCCCTGGTTCAGCGACAACACCGCGCTGCGTTTTGTGAGCTACGGCTGGAACGTGCTGGGCCCCATCGACGGCCACGATGCCGAGCTGGTTTCCAAGACGATTGCCGAGGCCAAGAAGTCCACCGAGCGCCCCACGCTGATCATCTGCAAGACCCACATCGGCAAAGGCAGCCCCAACCGCGCCAACACCGCCAAGGCCCACGGCGAGCCGCTGGGTGCCGAAGAAATCAAGCTCACCCGCGAAAGCATTGGCTGGGAGCACGCACCCTTTGTGATCCCCAAGGCCGTGTACGCCGACTGGGACGGCAAGGCCAAGGGCGCCGCCGCACAAAAGGAATGGACCGAAACGTTCAACGCCTACAAGGCCGCCCACCCCAAGCTCGCCAAGGAGCTGGTGCGCCGCATGAAGGGCGAGCTGCCCAAGAACTTTGTGCAAACCGCGGTAGACACCATCATCGGCGCGCACAACAAGGCCGAAACCGTTGCCAGCCGCAAGGCCTCGCAACTGGCGCTCGAGTCCTTCACCGCAGCCATCCCCGAGCTGCTGGGCGGCTCGGCTGACCTGACCGGCTCCAACCTTACCAACACCAAGAGCACGCCCAACTTCCGCGTGACCACTTTTGGCGACGTGGTGCAAACCGCTGACGCCAATGGCAATCTGATTGGTGGCCGCCACATCAACTACGGCGTGCGCGAATTCGGCATGGCCGCCATCATGAACGGCGTGGCCCTGCACGGTGGTTTCATCCCCTACGGTGGCACCTTCCTGACCTTCAGCGACTACAGCCGCAACGCCATCCGCATGGCCGCATTGATGAAGATCCGCGTGGTGCATGTGTTCACCCACGACTCCATCGGTCTGGGCGAAGACGGCCCCACCCACCAGTCGGTGGAGCACGCTGCATCCCTGCGTCTCATCCCCAACCTGGACGTTTGGCGTCCGGGTGATACGGCTGAAACTGCGGTAGCCTGGACGGTTGCTTTGCAGAATGAAAGCAAGCCCACCGCCTTGCTGCTGTCACGCCAAAACCTGAGCTACGCCACCAAGGGCGACTCCGAATCGGCACCCGATGCCAGCGGCATTGACGCCATCAGCAAGGGCGCCTATGTGTTGTCCGAGCCATCGGATGTGAAGCTCAAGAAGAAGGCGCAAGCCGTCATCATCGCCACCGGCTCCGAAGTGCAACTGGCCCTCAAGGCCCAGCAGGTGCTGGCCGAGCGCAAGATTGCCGTGCGCGTGGTTTCCATGCCCAGCAACACCACCTTTGACAAGCAAAGCGTCGAGTACAAGAGCAGCGTGCTGCCCGCAGGCCTGCCCCGCGTGGCCGTGGAAATGGGCTCTACCGACGGCTGGTGGAAGTACGGCGTGTCGGCCGTGGTCGGCCTGGACACCTTTGGTGAGTCGGCCCCCGCACCGGTGCTGTTCAAGCACTTCGGCTTCACCGAACAGAACGTGGCAGACACCGTGCAAGCGGTGCTGCAGCGCAAGTAAGACCTCAGATTTCCGGCGTTTATTTTTAACCTTAGAGAGAAGCAAATGACTATCAAAATTGGTATCAACGGTTTCGGTCGTATCGGACGCAACGTACTGCGCTCTGCCATCCAGAACTTCAGCGACATCGAAGTCGTCGCCATCAACGACTTGCTGGAGCCCGACTACCTAGCCTATATGCTGCAATACGACAGCGTGCACGGCCGCTTCAAGGGCACCGTGTCTGTCGAAGGCAACACCCTGGTCGTCAACGGCAAGAAGATTCGCCTGACCCAAGAAAAAGACCCCACCAACCTGAAGTGGAACGAAGTCGGTGCCGACATCGTGATCGAATCCACCGGCATCTTCTTGGACAAGGCCGGCGGCGAGAAGCACTTGGCTGCTGGCGCGAAGAAGGTCATCTTCTCCGCACCTTCCAAAGACGACACCCCCATGTTTGTGTTTGGCGTGAATGACAAGACCTACAAGGGCGAAGCCATCATCTCCAACGCATCCTGCACCACCAACTGCCTGGCACCCATTGCCAAAGTGATGCACGACAAATGGGGCATCAAGCGCGGCCTGATGACCACCGTGCACGCTGCCACTGCCACGCAGAAAACCGTGGACGGCCCCTCCAACAAAGACTGGCGCGGCGGCCGCGGTATTCTGGAAAACATCATCCCCTCCAGCACCGGCGCTGCCAAGGCCGTGGGCGTGGTGATTCCTGAGCTGAACAAGAAGCTCACCGGCATGTCCTTCCGCGTGCCCACCTCCGACGTGTCGGTGGTGGACCTGACCTGCGAACTCAACAGCCCCGCCACACTGGCTGAAATCTGCGCCGAAATGAAGGCACAGAGCGAAGGCGCGCTCAAGGGCGTGCTGGGTTACACCAACGACAAAGTGGTGGCCACCGACTTCCTTGGCGAAACCTGCACCAGCGTGTTCGATGCCGACGCATCCATCGCTCTGGACGGTACCTTCGTGAAGCTGGTGAGCTGGTACGACAACGAGTGGGGTTACTCCAACAAGTGCCTGGAAATGGTGCGCGTGGTGGCCAAGTAAGGTTTACCCCCGTGGCGGCTGGCGCCGCCTCCCCCCTTGCAGGGGGCGCTACCTGCAGCCCGGCTAAGCCGGTTCTGCGGTAGCTCTGGTGCCAGGCACGCTTCGGATGTGCTTCCTCTCACGCGCCTTCGGGCGCGTTTTCTTTTGGTTTCGATAGTGGATGAAGAAGATGGACAACAACAAGATAGATCTCAAAGACTACCGCCAACCCATGGTGACCTCCTTGGGCGTGTTCCTCGGTTTCTTGCTGGGCTTTTTGGGGCAGTGGATGACGGAAGACCAGTTCGCGCTGCGCAATGCCTCGGACTACACCGTGTTCGTGGGCTGCTTCTTCGGCGCGCTGTTGCTCTTCATCGCCCTCTTTCGCATGCTCACGCCCCGGCTACCGCAGGAGGGCCTGTACGGTTATTACAGCCGCACACTGGCGCTGTACATGACGGGCGTGTTGGTGGCGTTTTGCAGCATCTTGGCGTCGGCGTTTATCTGAGGGCATTGGTGTCCAATACGGCATGCTTTCTTCTCTGAACCCCGGGCTGCTGTACGCGGCCCTGGCCTATACGCTGTGGGGTTTGTTCCCGCTGTTTTTCAAGCGCCTGCACACGGTCGGGCCGCTGGAGGTGGTGTTGCACCGGGTGGTCTGGTCGCTGGTGTTTGTGCTGCTGGTGCTGGCAGTGCTCAAGCGTTGGGCTTGGCTGCGCGCGGCTTTGCGCACACCGCGGGTGGTGGGCACGTTTGCGCTGTCGGCCACGCTGCTGACGGGTAACTGGCTGACCTATATCTGGGCTGTCAACAACGACCATGTGCTCGACGCCAGCCTGGGTTACTTCATCCTGCCGCTGGTCAATGTGGGCTTGGGTTTTGTGTTTTTGCACGAGCGCCCGCGCCGGGTGCAGTGGCTGGCGTTCTCCATTGCCTGCGCAGGCGTGGCTTGGTTAACGTTTCAAGCGGGGCACGTGCCCTGGGTGGCTCTGGCCCTGGCGTTGACCTTTGGCCTGTACGGCCTGTTGCGCAAACTGGCGCCCCTGGGCGCGCTGGAAGGCTTGTCGCTGGAGACATTGCTGCTGGCCCCCTTTGCGCTGGCCGTGCTGGTCTGGATGTCCTGGAGCGGCCAAGGTGCGCTGGCGCACCACGACACATCCGTGCTGGCCTGGCTGGTGCTGGCCGGTCCGGTGACAGCTATTCCGCTGCTGCTGTTTGCTGCCGGGGCCCGGCGCATTCCCTTGTCGATGATGGGCATCTTGCAGTACATCGCGCCCAGCATCCTAGTGCTGCTGGGTGCATGGCTGTACGACGAACCCTTTGCCGGGCCGCGCGTGGCAGGCTTTGCGCTGATCTGGACGGCGCTGGTGGTTTACAGCGTGGAAGGTTGGCTGGTGAGCCGGACCGCCTGATTCACTTCAGGCGTTAACAGGCCCTAAGCGGCAGACAGGATGCGCTGCTCAAACTCCTGCAGCGGGCAGGGCCGGCCAAACAGGTAGCCCTGGTATTCGCGGCAGCCAATGATGTGCAAAAAGTCGCGCTGCGCCTGGGTTTCTACGCCTTCGGCAATCACGTGCAGCGAGAGGTTTTGTGCCAAGTGAATTACGGTTTGCGCAATGGCCGCGTCCTTGGCGTCGTGCAGGATGTCGCGCACAAAGCTCTGGTCAATCTTGAGCTGGTCCAGCGGCAGGCGCTGCAGGTAAGACAGCGAGGAATACCCGGTACCAAAGTCGTCCAGCGAGAACGCAATGCCCATCGCGCTCAGCGCTTCCATCTTGCTCACGGTTTCCTGCACGCTGTTGACCATCAGGCTCTCGGTCAGCTCCAATTTGAGCTTGCGCGGGTTGGCCCCCGAGGCCTGCACGATGCCCTGCACCTGCTCCACAAAACCCACCTGGCGGAACTGGCGTGCACTCACGTTGACCGATACCGTGAGGTGCTGCAGTGCAGGCTGCGTGGCCCACACGGTGAGCTGCTGGCAGGCGGTTTGCAACACCCAGGCACCAATCGACAAAATCAGCCCGGTTTCTTCGGCCAAGGGAATGAACTCGGCGGGCATCACCATGCCGCGCTGCGGGTGCTTCCAGCGCACCAGCACCTCGGCGCCTTGTACGCGGTCTGCCGCATCTACCTGGGGCTGGTAGTAAAGCTGCAGTTCTTTGTCGGCAATGGCGTGGCGCAGGTCGGCTTCCAGGTGGGCGCGGGCGTCCACTGCCGACTGCATGTCGGGGTCAAAAAAGCGCACCGCATTGCGGCCGCTGGCCTTGGCCTGGTACATGGCCGTGTCGGCGCGTTTAAGCACCTCATCGCCGCTCAGGGTCTGACCGTTGAAGAGTGCAATGCCAATGCTGGCGGTGCATTCGTAGTCGTGGCGGGCCATGTCGGGAGTCTCGGGGTCCAGCTCAAGCTGGTAGGGCATGCGCAGCGCGTTCAGAATTTTTTCGGCCACGGTCTCGGCCTGGCTGGCCGCCCAGGCCGTGGGGTCCAGCTCCTCCAGAATCACCACAAACTCGTCACCACCCATGCGCGCGGCGGTGTCGCCCAGGCGTACGCAAGCCTGCAGGCGGCTTGCCACCTCCAGCAAGAGCTGGTCGCCCACGCCGTGGCCCAGTGTGTCGTTGAGCATCTTGAAGTTGTCCAAGTCGATCAACATCAAGGCGGCATGGTGCTTGTGGCGTTCGCAACTCACGCGGGCACGGCTCAGGCGTTCCAGCATCAGGCGGCGGTTGGGCAGGTTGGTGAGCGGGTCGTAAAAGGCCAGCAGCTCGATCTTTTCGGCATTGGCCTTGCGTTCGGTGATGTCGCGCACCGAGGCGTGCACCAGCAAGCGGTTGGTCCAGGTGAAGTGGCTGCAGCGCACCTCCACGTCCAGCAAGCTGCCGTCCTTGCGCAGCAGCCGGGTCTCTATGGTCAGCGGCGCGTCGGAATGCCCGGCCTGGTTGAGGATGGCGTCGCGCGCCTCCTGCTCAGGCCAGCAGGCAAACCAGTCGGATTCGTCCAGCGCCAGCAGTTCCTTACGGGTGTAGCCCAGCATGGTGGCAAAGCGTTCGTTGGCTTCCACCGGGTGGCCCAGGGTGTCGGTGATCTGGATGCCGTCGCTGGCGTTGCGCAGGTATACGCGGTTACGCAGGTTCTCTTCGGCAGACAGGCTGAGCAAACGCGTGAGCACCATGCCCAGCGCCAAGGTGAAGGCAGCAAAGCACAGGGTACTGAAGATGGCCTTGTTGCGCTCATCGATCCAGCCCGCCAGGTAGTCGGTGCTGGACATGCCGGCATTGATCAGGAAGGGTGCCTCCTGCATGCGCAGGAAGGAGAAGATGCGCTCCTGCCCATCCGAGCTGACCGGTGTGTAAAACGTGGTGGCGGTGGTGCCGCTTTCGATCACCTGTCGAAATTCGGGCGAGACCTTGTTGTCGCCCACTTCGCCCCTGGGGTCGTTGGGCAAGGCGGGGTTGCGCACGATCAGCCCCAAGTTGGTGTCACGCAGGATGGTGGTGCCTTGCAATCCCAGGTCAAAGTGAGACAGCAGGTTCTGGAAATGGTTAATCGGAATCGTGGCAAAGACCACGCCCGCAAAGCTGCCATCCGGCTTGCTGGCGCGGCGTGCGAACACGATGATGGGGTGGTGCACCAGGCGGCCCATGATGGGTTTGGTGATGACGAGTTTGGTGCCCGGATGGTCGCGCAGGGCCTGGAAGTAATCGCGGTCTGCAATCTGCATGGGGCCGATGAGTGGCACCCGGCTGCTGATCAGCAAATTGCCCTGGGCATCCGCCATGCGCAGGCCTTCCACTTCCGGCAGGCGTTCGTGGAAGTTGGCAAAAATACCGTGCATCTCCGAGCTGGCCATCGGTTTTTGCAACCGCACATGCCGCTCCATTTCGTCACTCAGATGCTGCAACGCAAAGTCGATCTTGTCCACGCTGGCGGCCAGGGTGCGCTCTATGGTGTTGGCGATGCTGCGGGTTTGGGCTTCGGCACGCTGGATGTATTGCTGCTTGCTCTGGTTGAGCCAGTAGGTGGACGCGGCAATGGCCAGCAGGTTGACCGCCAGCAACGCTGCGATCAGCAAAATCTGGATAGAGCGCGCGCGGGACATGAAAGCCTGTATGTAGTGGAAATGGCCTTGTCGGGGAGGGGGATGCAGTTGGCTCGTGCCGCCCCGAGAAGGCGTGAGCCATTCTGTCACAACCCCGTGTGGCGGCCATCTAACTGATACCCTTGGGGATGCAGCCATGGGGGCTGTTGGAAGGCAGGGTTTGGTGGCACAGACGCAAGGCGACACAGAACAGGCAGGCAGCCTCACGGGCTGGCTGCTGGACGCGCTGTATGGCGTGGGCGATGCGCTGTGGAGCGCTGTGGCCGTGGTGGCCGACATGCTCTACCTGCTTGCCAATGCGCTGGGTGGTGCCATGGCCCTGCGCACACCCTATTTCTGGCGCAGCCTCACCCAGCAGCTGTATTTCACCGCCGTGCAGGTGTTCTGGCTGGCCAATGTGATCGGGCTGGCGCTGGGCGTACTGGGGGTGTTGCCCCTGCTGGCCTTTGGCCTCACCGGCGCCGAGATGCAGGCCACGGTGATGCGCGTGGTGCTGTTCCATCAACTGGTGCCCTTGATGGTGGCGCTGGTGGTGATTGGCCGATCCGGCACGGCCATTACCTCGGAGCTGGGCGATATGCAGTCCAAGGGCGTGGTGGACAGCATGCTGCTTATGGGCATAGAGCCGCACCATTTTCTGGTGCTGCCGCGCCTTGTGGGCATGGTGATTTCGCTGCAAATCCTTACCCTCTGGGCCAACCTGGCAGCCATTGCGGGCGGGGCTTTTTTCAACGCGCTCAAGGGTGCGGTGGGTCCGCAGCATTTTGTGGATGCTTGCCTCAATGTGATTGAACCCTTTGCGGTATTGCAAAGCGCGCTCATGGTGCTGGCCTATGCGCTGGCCATTGGCCTGGTGCATTGCCACTGCGGCCTGCAGGCCCGCACCAGCACCGATGTGCAGCGCAACCTGGCCCAGGCCTTTGTGCGCTCGCTGATCGCCTGTGTGGCCATTACCGTGCTGTTTGGGGTGGTGGGCAAATGAGCGTATTGCTGCAAGCGCAGGCGCTGCTACTGCCTTCTTTTGCCACCGAGGATGGGTTTGACATTGCCCTGGAGCCGGGCCAGCGCTGGCTGCTCACGGGCGAGTCGGGCTCGGGCAAGTCCACCCTCATGCGCACCCTGCTGGGCCTGGTGTCGCCACGCGGGGGCGATGTGTTGTTGCACGGCACCAGCTTGCAAGACGTGACCCCTGCCGAGCTGCTGCGCCTGCGCCAAAGCATGAGCGTGGTGTTTTCCGGCGGAGGCTTGCTGCCCGCCTGGAACGGTTTGCAAAACCTGATGCTGCCGCTGCGCGCTATCCGTGGCCTGACCGAGCACGCCGCGCAAGACGCGGTGTTGGCCTTCGCCAGTCGCTGCCAGATCCCTACGCAATGGCTGGAGCGGGCGGCCACGCAGTTGACCGCTGAGCAGGGCACGCTACTTGCGCTGGCCCGCGCGCTCATCACCACGCCGCGCCTGCTGTGGATAGACAGCGAGCTGGTGTGGGGCGTGCTGTCGCATGCCAATACCCGTTTGGGCGCGGAGCTGGCGGCGCAGGTGGCACAAGGCTGCACCCTGGTGGTGGCAGCCGGTCCGCACGGCGTGATCCGCGAGCAGGTTCCCCCTTGCGACGGCCCCACCCACCGGGCGCATTTGCAAGACGGCTGGCTAGAATGCCTGGCCCCCCCAACCGACTGGACACTGGACACTGCAGATGCTCAAACACCGCGCGCGTGATCGCCTCTACAAGCGGGCTGTGGGTTTTCTGGTGGTGGCCAGTCTGGTGCTGGTGATGCTGGTCATGCGTTCGTACGAACATTCCGAGCGCTTTCTGGGCCAGTCGTTTCAACTGCATGCGCAGGTGCACAACGTGAACGGGCTGGAGGCCGACTCCAAAGTCACCATGGCCGGGCTCAAGGTAGGCAAGGTGCACGCCATCGACCTGATGCCCGACAAGACCGCACGCCTCACCCTCAACCTGGAGCTGCGCTACCACGACCTGGTGCGCGCCGACTCCGTGGCCACGCTGGCCAAGCCCCTGATTGGCACCGCCGTGGTGGACATTGGTATTGGCAGCCCCACGCAGCCGCGCATTGAAGACGGCGGCACCATTGCGCTGCTGGTCAAGCCCGATTTGAGCGAGGTGGTAGCCACGTTGCCCGCCCGGCTGGAGCGTGTGGACCGCGCGTTGGACAACCTGGTGGCCATTACCGACATGACGCGTGGCAGCGTGCAGCGCATCACCGGCCCCGAAGGCGTGCTGGAGGGCACGCTGGCCGAGGCCCGCGCTTCTGCCCGCAATGTGCGCGCAGCTACCGACACCCTCAAAGGCGCCCTCACCGACGTGCGTGCCGTGGCAACGCAAGGCCAGACTGCCATGGCCCAAGCCCAGGCCGTGCTGACCGATGTGCGCGCCTTCACCCAGCAAAGCGCCGCCATGGGCCAGACCCTGCAGCGCACGCTGGGCCACGCCGAAGAACTCACCAGCGGCTTGCGCCAATTGGTACCCGCTTTGGGCACCGGCCTGCAAGCCGCGCAAAACGCCACCGACGATGCCGATGCGGTGCTGCGTGCTGCTAGCAACAGCTTTTTGCTGGGCGGCCCCAAGCCCGCACCCAAAGCTCCTACCCTCGTGAGCCCGCGCGCACCATGAAACCAATTTGCCTGTCTTCGTCCTGGCGCGCACCCTTGTGTGCCCTCGGTATGGCCCTTGTCTTGGCGGGCTGTGCCAGTGGTCCGGCTCTGGAGCTGCCGCTGCAGCGGTTTGAAGCCGCCTTCCGTTACGCCAGTGACAAGTTCGCGGCAGGCGACTTACAAAAAGCCGCCACCGCATTTGCGCAAGCCGAACGCATTGCCGCGCTGTACGACCGGCGCGCCCTGCGCACCCAGGCTCTGTTGTCCATGGGTGCGGTAGCCGCAACCCAAGAGCAGGACGCGCAGGCCCTACAGGCCTACACCCAGGCCGCCGAAGAGGCACACGGCCTGGCCGATGTGCAAACGCAGGCGGTGGCTTTGGCCGGCGTGGCCGACACCTTGCGCCGCATGGGCGACTTGGCTGCGGCCTTGGACACTTATGAGCGCGCGCTGCGCCCCGCCACCTTGCGCCCAGGCAGCGCAGAGCAGATGCAGGCCCTGTTGGGGCTGGCGCTGGTGTGGCATGCGCAGGGCAAGTCGGGCGCTGCCTGGGATACCTTGACGCGCCTGGAAGCCCAGGCGCGCGCTGTGGCCAGCCCGGTGCTGGCCGGCGTGCTGGCCAACCAGGCGGTGCTCTTGCGTGATCGCGATGACTTCACCTCCGCCATTGCCAAGGCGCAGGAAGCGCTGGAACTGGACCGCCGTGCCTCCAACCCCATGGCGCTGGCCTCGGACCTGGAGTTGCTGGGGCGCTTGTACGCTGCCGTGCAACAACCCGCCGAAGCCCAAACCCAGTGGCAACGCGCCTTGCGCATCGTGCAAGACACGGGGCAAAGCAAGGCCGTGCAGCGTTTGGGTGGCTTGTTGGGCGCGCTCAGCTCGCGTCAATAAAGTCCGCGTTGCTGGGAAAGTGCGCGCGCATCCAGTCGGCGTCCAGGTCCAGCGCGGCCAGCACATCAGAAGGCAGGCCCTCCACATGCTCCGGCCCGGCATTGGCGGTGTCGGCCAACAGACCGGCCAGATGAACAATCGCGCCCAGGCGTGAGAAGGCCTGGTCCACCAGCGGGTCTGCACTCACCTTGAGGGCTTGCACCATCTGCATGGGAAAGTTCCACCGCCGCGCCAGCTCCGCCGTGAGCTGGCCCTCGGTGTAGCCGATGATGCGGCGCTCGCGTTCCCAGCGGATGCCGGGTCCCAGGGGCAGCTTTTCAATTTCTTGCAAATGGGCGGGGTCAGCTTGTGCAATCAGCAGCTCACCCAGACGCACCATCATGCCGGTGAGCCAGGCCATTTGCACATCCACCTTCACCTGACGCGCAATCCACTCGGCGTAGCCGGCGCTGGCCATGGAGGTTTTCCAAAACGCATGAATGTCCAGGCCCGGCACCTTGGGAAATGTGTTGCTCAGGCAGGCGCCCAAAGCCAGTGTGCGCACCTTGCTCATGCCCACCATGGCGATGGCATCGTCCACGCTGCCCACACCACGTGGCAGCCCAAACTGCGCGCTATTGGCCAGGCGCAGCAGCTTGGCAGAGATGGCGGGGTCGCGGGTGATGAGGTCGCTCACCTCGTCTATTGACGCGTCTTCGTCGTTGAGGGTCTGGATGAGCGACTGCGCCAGATCGGGGATGGCCGGGAGTTGGACGGATTCAAAAAACGCGTCAATCGTTGGCATATGGGCTCCCCGAAATCTGTATGTTGGAGCCTCCATGTTAGCGGCTGGCGTGCCGCTATCCACGTCGCACTTTGTGCGCGGCCTTTGGCGTACTTATGTTGCTCTGGCGGCGTTGGCGTGGTCGCCGTCCGGGCGGTGTGCCGGGTCCACGTGGGTCATCAGGTCCAGCACGCGGTGGCGCTGCATCACCGCCTGGCGTGCGGCCACGGCAATGTTGTGGCCGGCTTCGACGGTGAGCGTGGCATCCACCTCGATGTGGGCATCCACCACCACCATGTCGCCCATCTTGCGGGTGCGCACATCGTGCACGCCCATGACGCCGGGCGAGGCGGTGAGCGTGTCACGGATGGCCTGTACCTCGGCCTCATCCAGGCCGCGGTCCATCAGGTCGTGCAGCGCGTCCCAGCCGAACTCCCAGCCCATCTTGCCCACCATAAAGCCCACGATCAGCGCGGCAATCGGGTCCAGCAGCGGGTAGCCCAGCAGGTTGCCAATCAGGCCGATGCTCACCACCAGCGACGAAGCCGCGTCCGAGCGCGCATGCCAGGCATTGGCCACCAGCATGCTGGACTTGACCGCCTTGGCCACGTTGAGCATGTAGCGAAACAGCAGTTCTTTGCTGGCAATGGCTGCCAGCGCCACCCACAACGCCGTGGCGTGTGCGGTGGGGATGGAGCCGGGTGATTCGAGCTTTTGCAAGGCCGACCACACCATGCCTACGCCCACGGCCAGCAGCAGCACGCCCAATACCAGCGAGGCTGCTGTCTCAAAGCGGTGATGCCCGTAAGGGTGGTCTTCGTCGGCGTCCTTCTTGGCGTGGTGGCTCGCAAACAGCACCACAAAATCGGCCACCAGGTCGGAGAGCGAGTGAATGCCGTCGGCAATCAGGCCCTGGGACTTGGCAAAGATGCCCACCACAATTTGCGTGGTGGACAGCACCACGTTCACAAAGACGCTGACCCAGGTGCTGCGGTTGGCAGCTTTGGCGCGTTCTTCGGGCGAGTGGGTAGCGTGTTCGGATGTGTCGTCAATGTCGGCAAAGTTCATGGGCAGATTATCCGGCGCACAGATTAAGGAAATATTGCCTTCCTACAATGCCACTCCTCAGAAACAGAAAGCCCCCGCACCATGGACGCACCGAAACCCAGCTCCTCCCGCAAACTGCGCCCGCTGCCCAGCCTGATTTTTTCCAGCCGCTGGTTGCAGCTGCCGCTGTACCTGGGCCTGATTGCCGCACAGGGCGTGTACGTGTTTCACTTTTGGGTGGAACTGGTGCACTTGCTCGAAGCCGCGTTCGGTAGCCAGACCGCGCTACAGGCGTTGATCAACAGCGTGGGTTACCACGCCGATACGCCCCTCCCGGCGCTGAACGAAACGCTGATCATGCTGGTGGTGCTGGCCTTGATTGACGTGGTGATGATCTCCAACCTGCTCATCATGGTCATCGTGGGCGGGTATGAGACTTTTGTGAGCCGCATGGACCTGGATGGCCACCCCGACCAACCCGAGTGGCTGGACCACGTAAACGCCTCGGTGCTCAAGGTGAAGCTGGGCACCGCCATCATCGGCATCAGCTCCATCCACCTGCTCAAGACCTTCATCAACGCAGCCAACTACGACGAAAAAGTGCTGATGTGGCAAACGCTGATCCACATCACCTTCCTGCTCAGTGCCATTGCTATTGCGTACACCGACAAGCTGCTCAACAGCAGCCACGCGCAAGGCCATTGAGGGCCAAGCGCTGCCCGTAAACTGGGCGGATGAACATGCAGACTTTGATGATGGAAGGCGCACCCGCCGTGCGCCTGCAAGGCACAGCGGGAGATGTGGTGACCGTGCTGCTGCGCGGCGCGCAAGTGGTTTCGTGGGTGGATGCGCAGGGTGTGGAGCGGCTCTACCGCAGCCCCACCTCACCATTGGCCGGGCCGCAGGCCGTGCGCGGCGGTGTGCCGGTGATCTTTCCGCAGTTTTCCGAGCGCGGCCCCTTGATGCGACACGGCTTTGCCCGCACCCGTGTGTGGACGCTGCAGCCCACCGACCCATCCGTGTCCGAGCCCCACCTCGTTTTGCAGATGCAACACGCCACGGCAGAGTTACCCCTGTGGCCGCACGACTGCACTTGCACCCTGACCGTGACCCTGTTGCCACAAGGCCTGCGCATGGCGCTGGCGGTGGACAACACAGGCACCAACACCCTTAGCTTCCACGCCGCGTTGCACACGTATTTGGAAGTAGGCGACGTCACCCAAGCCACGCTCAGTGGCGTGCTGCCGCAACAGGCAGTGCTGTCTCTCGCACAACCGATTGACCATGTGTTTGAGGCCACCAGTGGCCCCTTCCAGCTCCGCAGCCCTGCTGGTGCGCTGGGCCTGGAGCACAGTGCGTTCCCCGATGTGGTGGTGTGGAACCCCGGCCCGGATGCCGTATTGGCCGACCTGCCTCCACAGGGCTATGCGCGCTTTGTGTGTGTGGAAGCGGCTGCGGTGGCGCAGCCGGTGGAGCTGGCGCCAGGGGCACGTTGGGTAGGGGCGCAGACCCTGCGTCTTACTTAGCGGGGCGGAAAAGGGCGCAGATTTTGTTGTTGTCCGGGTCGCGCAAATAGGCCAGGTACATCTGGCCCGCCGCACCCTCGCGCCAGCCGGGTGGGTCTTCGCAGGTGGTGCCGCCGTTGGCAACGCCCGCCGCATGAAATGCATCGACCTGCTCAATAGACGCCGCTCTGAAACCAATCGTGCCGCCATTGGCGTGCGTAGCCGGTTCACCGTTGATGGGCTTGGTGATGCCAAAGCTGCCCGAAGGGCTGCGGTAAAAGTGGCGGCTGGTGCTGGTAGCCGCACCGGGCACTATGCCCAGCGCGCCCAAGACAGCATCGTAAAAACGGCGGGAGGCTTCAAAGTCGTTAACGCCGACTACTACGTGACTGAACATGCATGCTCCTTGTGTTGAGGGGCGTACCGTAGCACGTGGGTGCAAGTGATGGCTTGAAGCCAGTCACCATGGTCCAGTCGCCATTGATGGCAAACCGAACCCCCCAGCAGTTCGATACGACGAGCGAAAGTGCTTTGTCTAGCCGCCACATCAAACGGGTTACTGAAGGTGCTTGCCCACAATCCCCGCCAACTCAAACATGGTGATCTGAGGCTTGCCGAACACGGGCAGCAGCTTGGCATCGGCGTTGATGCTGCGTTTGTCCTTGGCATCCTGCAGGCCGTTGGCTTTGATGTAGTCCCACAGCTTTTTGGTGACTTCGGTGCGGGCTACCGGGTCGTTGCCAATCACGGCGGCCAGGGCGGGGCTGGGTTGCTTGCCGGTGGCGGCTGTGGTCTTGCGCGGGGCTTTTGGTTTGTCGCTTGCTGTTTTGGCCGCGGCTTTTTTCGCGGGCGCTTTCTTGGCAGCAGCAGTGGTTTTTGCGGCGGCAGCGGGGCGTGCAGCGGCGGTCTTGCGCGGTGGAAACTTGCTGGGCGCAAACTCAAAGTTCACTTTGCCCGCTTCTGCATCCCAGGCCAGCATGGCCTTGAAGTTGCGGCGGGTTCGCATGGACACAAACTTTTCCAGCATGTCGGTCTTGCCGGTGGCCAAGAGCTTTTGCATTTGCTCACGCTCGATGGGTTGCTGCAGGATGATCTGGCCGCTCTTGAAGTCGCAGCTGGGCGTGGGCTGTTCGTCGGTGGGCACCGAGCGGTTGCACACATAGTTTTTGCCATGCTCAAACACCGAGCCGCCGTTGGCGTTGCCTGCACCGGCGCCGCACTTGGGGCAAGGGCCTAATGTTTCTTGCGCAGAGAAGTCCACCAGCTCGCCGGTTTCCTCGCCCGCCTTGTCGTCGCCAAAGTCGAACTCCAGTTTGTAGTTCTTGGCCTCTTCGTCAAACTTGATGACCATCTCGGCCACAAAGGGCCAGCCGGCCTTGGAGCGGAAGCCGTCCAAAGGGCCAATGTGCTTGTCGCGCAAGAATTGTTCGACTTCGGCTTGCTCGAAGGTGCGGCCTGCGGGGGACTTGCCAAAGCTAAAGCCGCAGCCGTCTTCCGCACCGGTCTTGCCGGTGCAGGTGTAGCGGCGGTAGTTTTCCTTCACGATGCCGCCGCAGTTGGGGCATGGGGCCTGCAGCGTGGCGTAGTCGCCGGGGATGGTGTCGCGGTCGTACTCTTTGGCTTTCTTGACCATGCGCTCGGTCATGGCGGCAATCTCGGCCATGAAGCTGTCGCGGCGCAGCTTGCCTTGCTCCATTTGCGCGAGCTTGTATTCCCATTCGCCGGTGAGTTCGGCCTTGGAGAGTTCTTCCACACCCAGGCCGCGCAACAGCGTCATCAGCTGGAAGGCCTTTGCCGTGGGGATGAGCTCGCGGCCTTCGCGCAGCATGTACTTCTCAGCGATCAAGCCTTCGATGATGCTGGAGCGCGTCGCAGGCGTGCCCAAGCCTTTCTCTTGCATGGCCTCGCGCAGCTCGTCGTCTTCCACCGTCTTGCCTGCGCCTTCCATTGCGCCGAGCAGCGTGGCTTCGGAGTAGCGTGCGGGCGGCTTGGTCTTGAGGCCTTTGGGGTCCACCGGGTTGCCAGTGACCTTTTCATTCGGCTGCACGGGCACCAGGTTCTGGCCCTTGTCGCCTTCTTTAGCGTCGGCTACTTCGTCAGCGGCTTCCTTGCCGTAAATGGCCAGCCAACCCGGTTTGACCAGCACCTTGCCTTCGGTTTTGAAGGCGTGCGGTGCCACGGTGGTGATGCGCGTGGTGACTTGGTATTCGGCGCTGGGGAAGAACACCGCCATGAAGCGGCGCACTACCAGGTCGTACACCTTCTGCTCGGCCTCAGAGAGGCCGCTGGGTGCTTGCAACGTGGGGATGATGGCAAAGTGATCCGACACCTTTGCGTTGTCAAACACGCGCTTGGTGGGCTTGATGTAGCTGTTGTTCAACGCAGTGAGCGCGTGGGGTGCGAGGTGGCGCATGCCGCTGTCGGCCAGCATCTCGAATGTTTGCTTGACCACCGGCACATAGTCTTCGGGCAGGTTGCGCGAATCGGTACGCGGGTAGGTCAGGGCCTTGTGACGCTCGTACAAACTTTGTGCGATGGACAACGTGGTCTTGGCGCTAAAGCCGAACTTGCCGTTGGCCTCGCGCTGCAGGCTGGTCAGGTCAAACAGCAGGGGTGAGGCTTGCGTGGTGGGCTTGCTTTCTTCGGTAACGGTGGCGGGCTTGTTGCGCACATAGTCGGCAATCTCTTGCGCCTCGCGCGCACTCCAGACGCGGTCGGCTTTCAGCTCGGGATCGTCGGGGTTCTTCTTCCACTTCGTATCAAACCACTTGGCCGGGTACTCGCCCGCCTGTGCGGCAAAGGTGGCGTGGATTTCCCAATAGTCGCGGCTGATGAATTTGCGGATCTGCTCTTCGCGCTCCACCACCACGCTCAGTGTGGGCGTTTGCACGCGGCCCACGGTGGTCAGGAAGAAGCCGCCATCGCGCGAGTTGAACGCGGTCATGGCACGGGTGCCGTTGATGCCCACCAGCCAGTCGGCTTCCGAGCGGCAGCGCGCCGCATCGGCCAGTGGTTGCATCTGCGCGTTGCTGCGCAGTTGGCCAAAGCCATCGCGAATCGCTTGCGGCGTCATGCTTTGCAGCCACAGGCGCGAGACGGGCTTGCCCAGCGGCTTGGCGCCACCGGCGTATTGCTCGATCAAACGGAAGATCAGCTCCCCTTCGCGGCCCGCGTCACAGGCGTTGATGATCTTGTCCACGTCCTTGCGCTTGGCCAGTTTCACCACCGCGTTCAGGCGCGACTTGGTTTTGTCCACGGGCTTCAAATCGAAGTGTGGAGGGATCACGGGCAGGTGCGCAAAGCTCCACTTGCCGCGCTTGACGTCATAGGCCTCGGGCGCCTGTATCTCTACCAAGTGACCCACTGCGCTGGACACCACATAGGTGTCGCTTTCAAAGTATTCGTCGTGCTTTTCAAACTTACCCGCCGTGGGCGTGAGCGCACGCACGATGTCTTGGGCGACGGAAGGCTTTTCGGCAATGACCAGTGTTTTAGAGAAAACGGCGTTTTTCATGTCTGACTACAATCCAATTCTCGCGCGCACGCAGGCGCGCTCACATACGCAGGCACGCACATGCGCGCCCATACGATTCACCATACCAAATTTTTGCGACGTGGCCAAAACCCTGAACAAAACTCCGGTGGCTTCAGACAAGCGCCGTATCCAAACCCGTCGTTCCGGCGTGCATGGCAAGGGCGTGTTTGCCTTGGTGGACATTGCCGAGGGTGAAACCCTCATCGAATATGTGGGCGAAGTCATCAGCTGGAAAGAAGCACAAGACCGCCACCCGCATGACCCCAGCGACCCGAACCACACCTTCTACTTTCACATCGACGAAGACCATGTGATCGACGCGCTGTATGGCGGCAACTCCTCGCGCTGGATCAACCACTCCTGCGATGCCAACTGCGAAGCCGACGAGCAAGACGGCCGCGTCTTCATCAAAGCACGTCGCAACATCAAGGCGGGTGAAGAACTCAACTACGACTACGGCCTGATCATTGACGAGCGCTACACGCCCAAACTCAAGGCCGAGTACCCCTGCTGGTGCGGTGCCAAGAAGTGCCGCGGTACGCTCTTGGCTCCCAAACGCGGAAAGCGTTAAGACCTTGCAGACTGCACCCATCCGCTGGCCCGCAGAGGCCATTTGGGAGGCGGTGGTGCCGCTGCTACCCGGCTTCACCGTCGAAGTGTTGTTCGAGGTGGACTCCACCAATACCGAACTGATGCGCCGTGCGCGTGCCGGGCAGACTGAGCCCATCTTGTTGGTGGCCGAGCGCCAGACGGCAGGCCGGGGCCGCCTGGGGCGCGACTGGCAGAGCGATACACAAGCGGGCCTAGCCACGCTCACGTTCTCGTTGGGGCTGCCACTGCGCCCGGCAGACTGGTCGGGCCTGTCGCTGGCGGTAGGCCTAGCGGTGGTGCAAAGCCTGCATCCCGATTTGCAACTCAAGTGGCCCAACGATGTGTGGTTGCAGGACCGCAAACTCGCGGGCATTCTGATTGAAACCACCAGCATGGGCGACGTGCGCTATGCGGTGATCGGCATTGGCATCAATGTCTTGCCGCGCGATGGCGATGGCATGCGCACTCCGCCCGCCGCCTTGACCGAAGTGCTGCCGCAAGCCGATGCGCCCACAGCGCTGTTGGCCGTGGTGCCTGCCCTGGTGCGCATGGTGCAGACCTTTGAAGCAGAAGGCTTTGCCAACCAGCGCACCGCCTTCCACACGCGTGACCTGTTGTACGGGCGCGAAGTGGTGTGCACCGATGGCACCACCGGCACTGCGCGCGGTGTGGACGCCGGTGGCGCATTGCTGGTGCATACTGCCAGCGGACTACAAAAAATCAGCAGCGCGGAGGTCAGTGTGCGGCCCGCGGCGCTGGCAGGTCCCCCTAACGGAACCCCTATCTGACATGTTGCGATTGCTTGTGCTGGCGCTGCTCTTGGCCAACGGCTTGTACTTTGCCTGGAGCAACGAATGGTTGCGGCCCTACGGCTTTGGCCCCACGCAGCAAAGCGAGCCGCAACGGCTGGCCCAGCAGATCCAACCCGAAGCCATCAAGGTTCTGAGCGCCAAGGAATTCCAGCGCATCGAAGACCAGATCAAGGCTGAGCAGGAACACAAGGAATGTTTGCAAGCCGGCCCGTTTGACGAAGCCCAGAGCGTCGTGCTGCGTCAGGCTTTAGGGGATACCTTGCCTGCGGATGCCTGGCAAATCGATGCGGTGCCCGTGGCTGCGCGCTGGATCATCTACATGGGCAAGTACGCCAGTGCCGACATCCTGGCCAAGAAGCGCGCCGAGGTAGTGGCCATGAATGTGAAGACCGAGGCGCTGGAGAACGCCGCGTTGGAGCCCGGATTCTCTTTGGGGGGGTTTGACTCCAAGGCAGAGGCCGACGCCGCCCTTGCCCGCCTGGGTGCGCGGGTGCATACGGCGCGCGTGGTGCAGGAACGTGCCGCAACGCAGGTGTACCAGCTCAAGCTGCCTGCGGTGAATGCGGCGCTCAAGCCCAAGCTGGCCGAGCTGCGCAGCGCATTGGCAAGCAGACCTTTAGGCGCCTGCGACGAGGTCGGTCGCTGATTCCTCCACCCGCACATCCGCTGCAAAGCGCACCGTGAAGCAACACCCTGGTGGGTTCTGGCCGGGGCGGGCATCGTCCACCGTCACTTCGGCGCGATGCTGGCGCGCAATCTCCAGCACGATGGGCAGCCCCAGGCCCGAGCCATCGGCCTCGTTGCCCAGGGCGCGATAAAAAGGCTGAAACACCAGTTCGCGTTCGGCCAGTGCAATGCCGGGGCCGGAGTCTTCCACCTGAATCACCAGCACGCCGCTGAATGGGTCTATCAGTACGCGTGCCGTGATCACACCGGGTTTGTCGGGGTGCGAGGGTGTGTAGTTGATGGCGTTGTCCACCAGGTTGCGCACCATCTCTTTGAGCAGCGTGAGGTTGCCCATCACCATCACACCCTCGGAGCCGGGTTGGGCGCCTTCGTAGCCCACGTCAATCGACTTGTCCATGGCGCGCGGCACCGCGTCTCGGATCACGTCCATTGTGAGGCGCGCCACATCGCAGGGCTGGTGCGCTAGCACCGTGCTGCTGCTCTCCGCGCGGGCCAAGGCCAGTAACTGGTTGACCGTGTGCGTGGCGCGGATGCTGGAGCGGCCGATCTGGCGCAGGGATTGTTTGAGGTCTTCCGCGCTGGCGCCTTCGCGCTGGGCCAGGTCGGCCTGCATGCGCAACCCTGCCAATGGGGTTTTGAGCTGGTGTGCGGCATCGGCCAGAAAGCGCTTCTGGGTGACGATGGAGTCTTTCAGACGCATCAGCAAATCGTTCACCGACACCACCAGCGGCGCTACTTCCATGGGCACGGCTTCCACGTCCAAGGGGCTCAGATCGTCCGGGTCTCGCGCGCGGATGCGCTCTTCCAAGCGGTTCAGCGGTTTGATGGCTTGCACCAGCGCCAGCCACACCAACAGCACCGCCAGCGGCAGCACCACAAACTGCGGAAGCATCACGCCCTTGACGATCTCGGTGGCCAGCACCGAGCGCTTGTCCATGGTTTCGGCCACTTGCACCAGAGCGGGCTTGCTGTGGGGAATGTCGAGCTTGACCCACATGTAGGCGACCTTGAGTTCGGTGCCTTTGTATTCGTCGTCTCGCATGCGCACTTCACCGGTTCCACCCTTGTCCTCGTCACCTGGCAGGGGCAGGTTTTTTTCGCCGCTCAAGAACTCCCCGTTAGGCCCCAGCACCTGGTAATACACCGTGTCCGCATCGTCCGCGCGCAGCAGCTCACGTGCGGGCAGGGGCAGCACAAATTGCGCGTGGTTGTTTTTGAGGGTGATGAGTTGCGCGAGCGCGCTGACGTTGTATTCCAGCGCCCGGTCAAACGGCTTGCCGGCAATGCCCTGCGCCACCAGCCACGTGAGCACCAAGCTGATGGGCCATAACAGCAAGAGCGGCGTGAGCATCCAATCCAGAATCTCCCCGAACAGGGAGCGTTGCTCACGCTGGAATATTTTCATGCTCTAAAGCCCACAGGAGCAAGGTTTTGCCGCCGGGCCGCCCCAAGGCAAAACGAGGCCCCCTTGGGGGGCAGGGAACCACACGCAGTGGGTGACCGTGGGGGCCACACTTATCCGGGGATCTTTTCTAAGCAGTAACCCAAGCCCCGCACGGTGGCGATGCGGATCGGGCCCTTCTCGATCTTCTTGCGCAGGCGGTGGATATACACCTCAATGGCGTTGTTGCTTACCTCTTCGCCCCACTCGCACAGACGCTCGACCAATTGGTCTTTGCTCACCAGGCGCCCGGCGCGCTGCAACAGCACTTCCAGGAGGCCCAGTTCGCGGGCGGAGAGTTCGACCATCTTGCCGTCGATGGTGGCCACGCGACCGGCCTGGTCGTACACCAGCGGGCCGTGTTTGATGCTGCTGCTCGATGCGCCCATGCCCCGACGCACCAGGGCGCGTACGCGGGCTTCGAGTTCTTGCAGGCTAAAGGGTTTGGCCATGTAGTCGTCGGCACCGTAGTCCAGGCCTTTGACTCGTTCTTCCACGCTGTCGGCAGCGGTGAGGATCAGCACGGGCAGCGAGGAGCCGCGGGCGCGCAGCTTCTTGAGCACTTCCAGGCCGTGCATCTTGGGCAGGCCCAGGTCGAGGATGAGCAAGTCGAATTCGGTGTTGGTCATTAGCGCGGCATCGGCCTCGGTGCCGCTGGCCACGTGGTCTACCGCGGCACCGGCACCGCGCAAGGCCCGCAGCAAACCGTCTGCCAGCACTTGGTCGTCTTCTGCTATCAAAATCCGCATCGCTGTCTCCTTCTTGTGCGCACATTCTAGGCCTGCGTCGCGGGCTTACCCGCCGCTGTACGCCTCCAGACCCAGCGCAATCACGGTGGTCACTTCCTCGCTGACCGCCGCGCGCATCTCGGCTTCCGCCTGCGCCACGGCCTCTTGATAGGCCGCTAGCCACGCCTGCCCGATCTCGGTGAATACCACGCGTTTGGCACGGGCGTCTGTGGCGCTGCCTTCGCGGCGCACCATGCCCCAGGCCTCGCATTGGGTCACCAGCGTGCCCATGGCCTGCTTGGTCATGCCCGCAGCCTGCGCCAGGTCGGTCAAGCGCGCGCCTTCGGGCGGCAGGTGGCGTGTGATGTGGATGTGGGCCGCCGTTACCTGTCCACGCGCGGCCAGATTGGACAAGGCCAGCGGTACCCCGGGATGCTGGGCCATGCACTCCATGACGCGCGCGTCAAAGCGCTGCAGCGCCAAACGCAACCAGTGGCCCAGATGCGTGCTGCGCCAGGACAACGCGGTGGTGTTGGGAGGGGTTTCGGGCATGCGACAAATGGTAATGCAAACTGACTAAAAATTGTGTTTACCGATTTCAATGCATGCCGTTAAACTACTGTTCAAGCATCCAGCCTGTAATTAACCGCAGATGCTGAGCAAACACTAACCGATTGATTTTTAAGGAGATTTTCCATGGACGCACCCGTTAAAGGCATGGCCGCCAACAGTGAAAAAGCCAAGGCGCTGCAAGTCGCTCTGGCCCAAATCGAGAAGCAATTCGGCAAGGGCACCATCATGCGCCTGGGCGAAGGCGAGGTCATCGAAGACATCCAGGTGGTCTCCACCGGCTCGCTGGGCTTGGACATTGCGCTGGGCGTAGGCGGCTTGCCTCGCGGCCGGGTGGTGGAAATCTACGGCCCGGAATCCTCCGGTAAAACCACGCTCACCCTGCAAGTGGTGGCCGAGATGCAAAAGCAAGGCGGGCAGTGCGCCTTTGTGGATGCCGAACATGCGCTGGACATCCAGTACGCCCAGAAGCTGGGTGTGAACCTTCAAGACCTGCTCATCAGCCAGCCCGACACCGGCGAGCAGGCCCTGGAAATCGTGGACAGCTTGGTGCGCTCCGGCGCGGTGGACCTGATCATCGTGGACTCGGTGGCCGCGTTGACCCCCAAGGCCGAACTCGAAGGCGAAATGGGCGACAGCCTGCCCGGCCTGCAAGCCCGCCTGATGAGCCAAGCGCTGCGCAAGCTCACTGCCCACATCAAGAAGACCAACTGCATGGTCATCTTCATCAACCAGATCCGCATGAAGATCGGCGTGATGTTCGGCTCGCCTGAGACCACCACCGGCGGCAACGCGCTCAAGTTTTACGCCTCGGTGCGTCTGGACATCCGCCGCACCGGCACCATCAAGAAGGGTGAGGACTCCATCGGCAACGAGACCAAAGTCAAGGTGGTCAAGAACAAGGTCTCGCCCCCGTTCAAGACAGCGGAGTTCGACATTCTGTTTGGCGAGGGCATTAGCCGCCATGGCGAAATCATCGACATGGGCGTGAACGCAGGCATCCTGGAAAAGTCCGGCGCTTGGTACGCCTACCAGGGCGAGAAGATCGGCCAAGGCCGCGACAACGCCCGCGAGTTCCTGCGCGAGAACCCTGAACTGTCAGTGGAGATCGAAAACAAGGTGCGCGAATCCTTGGGCATCCCCTTGCTGCCAGTGGCTGAAGTGGAAAAGGTCAAGGGCAAGAAGGCAGACAAGGCAGATAAAGCCGACAAGGCGGAATAAGGAAGTTGGCAGCGTTTGGTGCACACCCGGTGTGCCAAACGCTGGCGCCTCTCGTCATTCGATCTATGGCAACTTTGTCACTCACCGGCCGCGCTTTGCGCCTGCTCTCAACACGCGAGCACTCCCGTGCAGAGCTGGAGCGCAAGCTGGCGCAATATGAGGAAGTGCCGGGCGCACTGGCCAAGGTGCTCGATGCGCTGCAGGCTAAAGACTTTATCAACGAAGGCCGCGTGGTCGAGTCCGTGATTCACCGCCGCTCCGCCAAGCTGGGTACGCAGCGCATCAAGCAGGAATTGCAGGCCAAGGGGTTGGAGCCCGAAGCAGTTGCCCAAGTCCTGCAAACGCTGCGCGCCAGCGAGGTGGAGCGTGCGCGCGAGGTGTGGCGCAAGAAGTTCGGTGCGCCTGCTGCGGATGCGGCGGAGCGGGCGAAGCAGATGCGGTTTTTGGCCAGCCGGGGGTTTGGTGGGGATGCGATTCGGCGGGTCGTTTCGGGTGGGGACGAGGACTGTTTGTAGTTCTGTGTGTTGACCCCCCTTCGGCGAGTTGGGACGATGGTTCAAGCCTACAAAAATACAGAACGTCCGAGCCACATGCATCGCGCATGGTGGCGTGCAAATATCGGTGATTGAGTCTGAGAGATTTGCCGATGAATCAGCGGCGCAGACTCACAACAATCCAGCCGGGGGAGGGTTAGGCCCCGCCCCGACTTGTACGTACCCGCAGTAGGAGGGGCGGGGCCTAACCCTCCCCCGGCGTGCGAAAGAAAAAAGCTCTTAAATCCCCAACATCAACTGCAAGTTCTGCACCGCCGCGCCACTGGCACCCTTGCCCAGGTTGTCCAGACGCGCCACCAACACAGCATGGTGTGCCTCAGCGTTGCCAAACACCCGCAGTTCCATCTTGTTGGTATCCGCCAAAGCAACGGCATCCAGTTTCAGGTCAGCGGTTGGCGCTTCCACCGTGACCCAGGTGCTGCCCGCGTAGTGCTTGGCCAGCGCATTGTGCAAATCTTGCGCAGACGGCTCGCCCGGCAGGGTGTCCAAATGCAGCGGCAACTGCACCAACATGCCCTGCACAAAATTACCCACCGACGGAACAAACAAAGGCCTGCGGCTCAGACCTGTGTAGCGCATGATTTCTGGAATGTGCTTGTGCTTGAGGCCCAGCGCATACAACTCCATGGGTGGCGCATTGCCTTGCTCGTAGGCCTCAATCATGGTGCGCCCACCGCCCGAGTAGCCGCTAATGGAAGGCAGACACACGGGAAAGTCGGCAGGCAACAAGCCTGCATCCACCAAGGGGCGGATCAGCGCAATAGCGCCGGTGGCGTAGCAACCGGGGTTGGCCACGCGAGAAGCACTCACAACCGCCTCGCGTTGACCCGCCGCCAGCTCTGGGAAGCCGTACACCCAACCGGGAGCCGTGCGGTGCGCAGTGGAAGCATCAATGACCTTGGGGCCTGGCTTGCCGGTTTCGGCCGCAATCGCGTCAATCATGGCAACCGATTCCACCGCAGCATCGTCGTGCAAACAGAGCACCACCAGATCGGCCTCGGCCATCAGTGCTTTCTTGGCTAGCGGGTCTTTGCGCAAGGCTGGATCAATGCTCAGCAACGCGATGCCAGACATGGCTTGCAAGCGTTCGCGAATCTGAAGACCGGTGGTGCCGGCTTCACCGTCAATAAAAATCTTTTTCATGGAATGCCAAGAGTAAGAAGCCAGAAACTTTCGCTCTGTAACCTCGCTGTAACACAGGTTTTGATCAGAGCTGCGCTGTAAGACTGGAAAAAGTTTGGCGCGCTGCAGCATGATACAGTCCCGCCCTGATGTGCCCAGTGCCATGTGCCAAGCCCCCGGGTTACACGTGGTGAACATTGTCCAGCCTCTAGAGAGATGTTATGAAGATTCATGAGTACCAAGGCAAGGAAATCTTGCGCCAGTTCGGTGTGCCGGTGCCTCGCGGCATCCCCGCCTTCACCGTGCAGGAGGCTGTGGAAGCAGCTCAAAAACTGGGCGGCCCGGTATGGGTTGTCAAGGCACAAATTCACGCAGGTGGTCGCGGCAAGGGCGGCGGCGTCAAGGTCGCTAAGACCATTGAAGACGTCAAGCGCATTGCAGGCGAAATCCTGGGCATGCAGCTCAAGACCCACCAGACTGGCCCCGAAGGCCAGAAGGTACGTCGCCTCTATATTGAAGACGGTGCCGACATCCAGAAGGAATACTACGTTTCCGTGGTGACCGATCGTGCGTCGCAAAAGGTGGCTTTCATTGCCTCCAGCGAAGGCGGTATGGACATTGAGGAAGTGGCCCACTCCACACCCGAGAAGATCGTCACCGAGTTCATCGACCCGCTGACCGGTCTGGGCGATGCACAAGCCAAGAAGATTGCAGACGCCATCGGCATGCCTGCGGACTCCACAGCCCAAGCCGTGGACATCTTCCAGAAGCTCTACAAGTGCTACATGGACACCGATGCAGCGCTGGTGGAAATCAACCCGCTGAACCGCGACAGCAAAGGCAATGTGATTGCCCTGGATGCCAAGTTCAACTTTGACTCCAACGCCTTGTTCCGCCACCCCGAAATCGTGGCTTACCGCGATCTGGACGAAGAAGATCCGGCCGAAGTGGAAGCCTCCAAGTTCGACCTGGCCTACATCAGCCTGGACGGCAACATTGGTTGCTTGGTGAACGGCGCTGGCTTGGCCATGGCCACCATGGACACCATCAAGCTGTTTGGCGCGGAACCTGCCAACTTCTTGGACGTGGGCGGCGGTGCCACCCCCGAGAAGGTGACCGAAGCTTTCAAGATCATGCTCAAGAACCCCAAGGTCAAGGCCATTCTGGTCAACATCTTCGGCGGCATCATGAAGTGCGACACCATCGCCACCGGCGTGATCACAGCCTGCAAGGCAGTGAACCTGTCGGTGCCATTGGTTGTGCGCATGAAGGGCACCAACGAAGACCTGGGCAAGAAGATGCTGGCCGAATCCGGCCTGCCCATCATCAGCGCAGACTCCATGGCCGAAGCGGCCCAAAAAATTGTGGCAGCGGTCAAGTAAGGCGGAGCACGAAACATGTCTATCTTCATCAATAAAGACACCAAGGTCATCACCCAAGGCATCACTGGCAAAACCGGTCAGTTCCACACTGAAAAGTGCCAGGAATACGCCAATGGCAAGAACTGCTTTGTGGCAGGCGTGAACCCCAAGAAGGCTGGCGAGTCCATCTTCAACATCCCGATCTACTCTTCCGTCAAGGAAGCCGCTTCGGAAACAGGCGCCACCGTGTCGGTGATCTATGTGCCACCAGCTGGCGCAGCGGCTGCCATCTGGGAAGCCGTTGAAGCGGACCTGGACTTGGCCATCTGCATTACCGAAGGCATCCCCGTCAAGGACATGCTGGAAGTGCGCAACCGCATGAAGGTCAAGGAAGCTGCTGGCGGCAAGAAGACCTTGTTGCTCGGCCCGAACTGCCCCGGTCTGATCACCCCCGATGAAATCAAGATCGGCATCATGCCCGGTCACATCCACCGCAAGGGCCGTATCGGCGTGGTGTCCCGCTCCGGTACGCTGACCTACGAAGCCGTGGCACAACTGACCGAAATCGGTCTGGGCCAGTCGTCTGCAGTCGGTATTGGTGGTGACCCCATCAACGGCCTGAAGCACATCGACGTGATGCGCGCCTTCAATGACGATCCCGATACCGATGCCGTCATCATGATCGGCGAAATCGGTGGACCGGACGAAGCTGAAGCTGCTCGCTGGTGCAAAGCCAACATGAAGAAACCTATCGTCGGCTTCATCGCTGGTGTGACCGCTCCTGCCGGCAAGCGCATGGGCCACGCAGGTGCCCTGATCTCCGGTGGTGCTGACACGGCAGACGCCAAGCTGGCAGTGATGGAAGAGTGCGGCTTCAAGGTCACACGCAATCCGTCCGAGATGGCCAAGCTGCTCAAGGCGCTGCTGTAAGCACATTGCCAATCCCCCTTGCAGGTGCGGTGAAAAACCGCCCTGCTAACTAATGCCCAAGCCCAACCCGCTTGGGCATTTTTGTTTGTGCGCTTGCTCGCAGCAAACTATTGTCGATACCGTGGGCGTCTGCTAACGTCAGTCCGTCAGGCGGTACATACAATGGGCAAAGCGCTCCGGCGTGTCGGGGAATGCCGGTTTTTCATACGGATGAGGGGCAGCTAATTGGCGAGGTCTTCAAAAATAAAAGCAGGTGCATTCTGGCGAACCGATTGGCTTGCCGGTGTGCTCGTGCTTTTGGTGACGCTTGCTTTGCACATGTCAACCGACCTGATTGGCACGCTGGAACGCCGCTTTTATGACGTTGCCAGTACCAGCACCGCGCGCCAGCCCTCGGACCGCATTGCGGTCATCGCGATTGACGACCAGAGCATTGCCAACCTGGGGCGTTGGCCCTGGCCCCGCGACATCCATGCCAAGCTGATAGACCAGTTATCGGCGGCTAAGGCCAAGACGGTGGTGCACACCGCCTTCTTCTTCGAGCCACAGGTGGATCCCGGTCTGGTGTACATCCGCAAGCTCAAAGATGCTTTGGCCAATGGGCCTGAAGGGGCTACCTCCAATGAGCCAATGGCCGCCATCATCCAGGAAGCTGAAGCTGCCTTGGACACGGATGCGGTGTTGGCAGCCAGCATGCGCAAGGCGGGCAATGTGCTGGTGCCCTCGGTCTTCTCGTTGGGAGAGCCACAAGGCAAGGCTGACAGCCCCTTGCCGCCCTTCATGCTGAAAAATGCGATTGAGGGTGTCGATGGGTTTGCCGTAGGCGCGGTGCGCGGCCAAATGCCGATTGCACAAATTGGCGAGGCAGCGACAGGCATAGGCCATTTGAACCAGTCGCTGGATGTGGACGGCGCCTTGCGGAGTGAGCCTTTGCTGGTGAACTACTACGGCAAAGGCATTCCCTCACTGTCATTGATGGCGGCCTTGAAGAGCCTGAACCTGGGCATGGCCGACATCCACTTGAACCCCGGCGCGTCTGTGCAAATCGGCAAACTGCGGGTGCGCACCGATGAGAACGCGCTGATGCTGCCGCAGTTTTACCGTGGCCGTGACGGCAAGCCCGCTTTTGCGGTGGACTCCTTTTACGACGTGCTGACCGGAAAAATCCCGGCCAGCAAGTACACCGACAAGATCGTGATCATCGGTGCCACGGCGGCCGGTGTGGGTGCCCAGTTTCCGGTGCCCGGCCACCCGGCTTTGTCGCCCGCAGAGACGGTGGCGCACATCACCTCCAGCATCCTGAACGAACACTTCATCGTGCAGCCGCACTGGAGCGCGTGGGCATCCATGGGCGCGTTCCTGCTGGTGGCGGCGTATGTCATTGCGGCTTTGCCACGGCTTTCTGCTGGCAAGGCGGCGGGCATCACCCTGGCGCTGTTTGTGCTGTTGCTGGCAACAGAGTTTGGTTTGCTGTCGGGTGCTGCCACCTGGGTGCAACTGGTGTTCCCGGCGATGGCGCTGGTGCTGGGGCATTTGGCGCTGACGACCAAGCGCTTCTTGGTCACCGAGGCTGGCAAGGTCAAATCGGATGAGGAATCAGCCGAGACCAACCGCATGATGGGGCTGGCTCTGCAGGGTCAGGGGCAGTTGGACATGGCCTTTGACCGCTTCCGCCGCGTGCCCTTGGCCGAGGCGGTGATGGGCAATCTGTACAGCCTGGCGCTGGATTTCGAGCGCAAGCGCCAGTTCAACAAGGCCGAGGCGGTGTACGAGCACATGGCCGCGTTCGACCCCAGCTACAAAGACATCAAGACCAAGCTGGCGCGCGCCAAGAACCTGTCGGAGACTGTCATTCTGGGCGGTGGCTCTGCCCATGCGGGCGGCACCATGCTGCTGGAGGGCGGCGCGGTAGAAAAGCCCATGCTGGGCCGCTACCAGGTGGAGAAGGAATTGGGCAAAGGCGCCATGGGTGTGGTGTATCTGGGCAAGGACCCGAAGATCGGTCGCGTGGTGGCCATCAAAACCATGGCACTGAGCCAGGAGTTTGCGGGCGACGAGTTGGCCGATGCGCGTGAGCGCTTCTTCCGCGAGGCCGAAACTGCAGGCCGCCTGCAGCACCAGCACATCGTCACCATTTTTGACGCGGGTGAGGAGCATGACCTGGCCTACATCGCCATGGAATTCCTCAAAGGGCGGGACTTGGCGGAGCACTGCAAGCGGGACCACTTGCTGCCGGTGCCCACCGTGTTGAGCATCGTGGCCCGCGTGGCCGAAGCGCTGGCCTACGCCCACCAGCAAAGCGTGGTGCACCGCGACATCAAGCCTGCCAACATCATGTACGAGTTGGAGAGTGATACGGTCAAGGTGACCGACTTTGGTATCGCCCGCATTACCGATTCGAGCAAAACCAAAACTGGGCTGGTCCTAGGCACGCCCAGCTTTATGTCGCCGGAGCAGTTGGCCGGTAAAAAGGTGGATGGCCGTTCCGACCTCTATTCGCTGGGTGTGACGCTGTACCAGTTGCTTTGTGGTGTGCTGCCTTTCCGGGGCGAGTCCATGTCAGAGCTGATGTACAAGATTGCCAATGAAGAGGCGGCAGACATCCGCAGCGTCCGCCCCGAACTCTCGGAGGCCTTGGCCAATATGGTGGCCCTGGCCTTGAGCAAGCGCCCTGAAACCCGCTACCAGACCGGTGCTCAATTTGCGGCTGATCTGCGCTCGGTGGACACCAAGGCATTCGCGGCAGCAGAGGTCGCAACACCCCCGCGTGCCAGCGACACCAGCATGGAAAAGACCGTGGCTTTCACGGCCACGGTGCCTTTCACGCCCGCAGCACCCACGCCGGGCGCTGACAGTGCAGACATTGAAATATAAGAACCGAATGAATTACAAATTTTGTGCAAAGACCGACACCGGGCGAGCCCGCTCCAATAACGAAGATTCGGTTGTGTTTGATGAATCCACCCGCGTGGCCGTACTGGCTGACGGCATGGGTGGCTACAACGCGGGTGAAGTAGCCAGTGGCATGGCCACGGCTTTCATCCAATCCGAACTCAGCCGGTGGTTGAACGATGCGGGCCCGGCAGCCCTTGCCAAGGACGTTCGCCGTGCGATGGAACTGTGCGTGGACAAGGCCAATACCTCCATATTGAGCGCTGCCAGCTCCAACACGCAGTACGCAGGTATGGGCACCACCTTGGTCGTGGGCGTCTTCAGGGACGACGGCCTGGTGCTGGGCCATATCGGTGATTCGCGCTGCTACCGCCTGCGTGCGGGCAAGTTCGAGGCTATTACGCGCGACCACTCCCTGTTGCAGGAGCAGATCGATGCGGGCCTGGTCACACCGGAACAAGCCGAGCACTCCAACATCCGCAACCTGGTTACCCGTGCATTGGGGGTAGAGCCGCGCGTGATGCTGGAAGTCAGTGAGTACCCGGTCGAGTCCGGAGACCTGTACCTGATGTGCTCGGACGGTTTGAACGACATGGTCAACGATGCTGCCATCGCTAAAATTGTTCAGTCAGATGAAGGGCTGGAACACAAGGCGCAAATGCTGGTGGACGCGGCCAATGCGGGAGGTGGTCGGGACAATATTTCGGTTTTGCTGGCCGAAGTCTGCGAGGCCGGTGAAAAGCGGGGTTTAATCGCGAGATTGCTAGGAAAATAGCGCGCGTTTATTTTTCCAGAATCAAACTATAGGAAAAGGAGCCGATCATGCCGAAGATGATCGTGTCAATCGACGAAGTAGTGATCAAGGAAGTGCAACTGACCAAGGACAAAACCACCTTGGGTCGCAGGCCTTACAACGACATCGTGATTGATAACCTGGCAGTGAGCGGTGAACATGCAGCCATTCTGATGAACGGCAGCGAAGTCATTCTGGAAGACCTCAACAGCACCAACGGTACCTACGTCAACGGCAAGGCCATAAAGAAGCAGGTCTTGCAAAATGGTGACGGCATTGAGGTCGGCAAATACAAGATCAAGTTCGTGGGCGATGCGGCAGCGGACAGCTTCGACAAAACCCAGGTTGTGCGTTCCATGCATTCCCCAGCGGCACCCGTTGCCCCTGTGGCAGCGCCAGTGCCACCCGCGCCGTCTTTTGAACCTGCTGTACCCACGACCCCGGCATCCATCAAGGTGCTGACCGGTGCTGCGGTGGGCCGCGAAGTACCGCTGACCAAAGTGGTGACCACCATCGGCAAGCCCGCCGTGGCCGTGGCCGCCATTACCAAACGCCACCACGGCTATGTGGTGCACCACGTGGAAGGCGGCGGCAATCCCACGCTCAATGGCCTGCCCATTACCTCCGACCCCGTGCCCTTGAAGAACGGCGACGTGATCGAACTCGCAGGCACCCAAATGCAGTTCGTGCAGGCCTGAGGCACTGGCGACTCCGCGCCTGCTACGCCCACCCTTTGCCACACTGCGTGACATGCGCTCTCTCTCCAAACACTGGCCCCGCATCGCGGTAACGCTATTGCCGCTGGTGCTTGCGCTGATGCACGCCATCGGTGTGATGCCGCTGGAAGTGTTGCAGCGGCTGGACGACATCTTGTATGACGCCCGTCTGACTGCCACCGCACCCAAGACGCTGGACGATCGCATTGTGATCGTGGACATCGACGAGAAAAGCCTGGCCGAAGTAGGCCGCTGGCCCTGGGGCCGCAATCGCATGGCGCAACTGGTGGACGAGTTGTTTGCGCAGAACATTGCGGTGGTGGGCTTCGACGTGGTGTTTGCCGAACCCGATAGCAGCTCGGGCCTGCCGCAGCTCAAGGCCTTGGCCAATAACGAGTTGAAAGACCATGCCGTTTTTGCGGAGCGCTTGCGCGCGCTGCAGCCTTCGCTGGACTACGACGCGCAATTCGCCAAGTCGCTACAGAACCGCCCGGTGGTCATGGGCTATTACCTCAACAGCGATGCCGAAGCGCATGTGAGCGGTGTGCTGCCTGCTCCCGTGATCAAGGCCGATGCACTGGATGGCCGCGTGATCCGCTCGACCTCCTGGACGGGCTACGGCTCCAACCTTGAAGTGTTGGCCAAGGCAGCGCCGGTGGCGGGCTTTTTCAACTCCATCACCGACCGTGATGGCGTGGTTCGCTCGCTGCCCCTGTTGGCGGAATATAAAGGGCAGTACTACGAGTCGCTGGCGTTGGGCATGTTCCGCGTGCTGGCCGGTTCGCCCACGGTGGCGCCGGGGTTCTCCAGCGAGCAGTTCATTACCAGCACCTACCAGGGCATGGACCGCGTGTTGCTCAAGCAGGGCGACAAGAGTCTGGCGATTCCGGTGGACGACCGGGTTGCTACCTTGGTGCCATTCCGGGGGCGCGGCGGGCCCAACGGTGGGTCGTTCAAGTACATCTCGGCGGCAGATGTCTTGGCCAAGCGCTTGGCGTCCGGCGCGCTCAAAGACAAGATCGTGCTGGTGGGTACCACGGCCCCAGGGTTGCTCGATTTGCGGGTGACGCCCATGAGCGAGGCCTATCCCGGGGTGGAAACCCATGCCAATCTGATCTCGGGTTTGCTGGATGGCAACGCGCTGCTGCGCCCCGACTACGCACTGGGCTATGAGGTACTAACGCTGATTTTGGCCGGCCTGATTCTGGCCTTGGGACTGCCGCTGCTGCCCGCCTTGCAAGCGGTGGGCTTGAGCGTGCTGGTGACTGCTGCGCTGGCGGGGCTGAATTTCTGGCTGTATGGTTCCTATGGTTTGGTGTTGCCACTTGCCTCGTCGCTGACCATGGCCGTGACCGCGTTTGCGCTCAACATGAGCTACGGCTACTTTGTGGAAAGCCGCACCAAGCGTGAACTGGCCAATCTGTTTGGCACCTATGTGCCACCGGAATTGGTGGACGAGATGATCAAGGACCCGGACGCCTATTCCATGAAGGCGGCCAACCGGGAGCTGACGGTGATGTTCTGCGACATGCGCGGCTTCACCAAAATGTCGGAAAACATGGAGCCCACGCAGCTTCAGGAGTTGTTGACCGGCTTGTTCAGCAGCTTGACCACCATCATCCGCGCCAACAAGGGCACGATCGACAAGTACATGGGGGACTGCGTGATGGCCTTCTGGGGCGCACCGGTGGAGACATCGGAGCACGCCAGCCTGGCAGTCAAGTCCGCCATTGAGATGTCGCAAGCGGTGCAGGGCATCAATGCCGACCACCGCGCCCGCGGTTTGCCCGAAATCGGCATCGGCATTGGCCTGAACACCGGCACCATGTGCGTGGGCGACATGGGCTCCAACATCCGGCGCTCGTATACCGTGATCGGTGATTCAGTCAACCTTGGCTCCCGCCTGGAAGGCTTGTCCAAGGCCTATGGCGTTGAAATCGTGGTGAGTGAATCCACCCGCCTGCTGGCACCCGATTTTGCGTGGGAAGAGTTGGACCGCGTGCGCGTCAAAGGCAAAGCCAAGGCCGTGGCCATCTTCCGGCCATTGGCAGCCGCCCAGGCGCTGGCGGAATCGGCCGTGCAGGAGCTCAAGGTGTGGGGCGACTTTCTGCAGGCCTACCGTGCGCAAGACTGGGACAAGTCGGAGCTGCTGCTGGTCAACCTGATGCGCATGAGCCCCCACAAATACCTGTACCAGCTGTATGCCGAGCGTGTCGCCTCGCTTAAGCTGCTGCCCTTTGATCCCGAGTGGGACGGGGCCACCAACTACGAAACCAAATGAGGTCTGTGCTGTGAAAGTACGTGTGCTCGGCTGCTCTGGCGCCATTGCCCAGGATTGCAGAACCACGTCTTTTCTGATCGACGACGATGTGCTGGTCGATGCCGGTACTGGCGTGGGCGACCTCAGCATTGAGCAGATGAGCCGGGTAGACAACGTGCTGCTCACCCACTCCCATCTGGACCATGTGGCGGCCTTGCCCTTGATGCTGGACACCGTGGCCTCGCAGCGCAAGACGCCCTTGAAGGTCTACGCCTTGGCGGGCACCATCGCGGCACTGCGCACGCATATCTTCAACGATGTGATCTGGCCCGACTTCACCCGCATTCCTACGGTAGAGAACCCGTTTGTGCGCTTTTACGAAATCGCGCAGGGGCAGACGCTGCAGTTTGCCAACAAGGCGGTCGAGGTGCTGCCCGCTGTGCACACCGTGCCTGCGGTGGGGTATGCCATCACTTCGGGCGATGGTTGTTGGGTGTTTAGTGGCGATACCGAGCGCAACCCCGCGTTCTGGAAGCGGGTCAATCAGTTGCGCGTGGCCATGCTGGTGATTGAGACCGCATTCAGCAACCGCGAGAAAGAGCTTGCGCGGCGCAGCCTGCATTTGTCACCGGAGTCCTTGGCCAAGGAACTCGACAACATTGCCCCGGACAAGCACTACCCCATCTACATAACGCATACCAAACCGACTGAGACCGAGATGATCATGTCGGAGATCCAGCGCTTTGACCAAACCATGCCCTTCGGCCCGCACGTGATGCACGACATCCGCTGGCTGCGCGCGGGGCAGGAGTTTGAAATATGAGCGCCGTATTGCCCGCAGCGGGGTCGGAAAAGTCGGCCGAACAAGCCTTCTTTGAATCGCAAAAACTGCCTGCGCAAAAGCGGGGAATGACCTTTGAGGCCCTGTTTTACCGCCAGTTGCATCAGGTCACCGCCCGCATCCATGACACCGAAAACGTGGAGCAGATCATGCTGGAAACCAGCCAGGACATCTGCAAGCTGCTCAACGCAGACCGTCTCACGCTGTATGCGGTCAACGAAGACAACACCGCGATTGTTTCCAAGATCAAAACAGGTCTTAACAGCAGCCGAGACCTCAAGCTACCCATCTCACCGCAAAGTCTGGCGGGCTACGTGGCTTACAGCAAAAAGGCGCTGAACCTGCCCGACGTGTACGACGACGAGGCGCTCAAGCGCATTCACCCCTCGCTCACTTTCTTGAAAGAGGTAGACAAGCGCTCCGGCTACCGCACGCGCCAGATGCTGGTGGCCCCCATTCTGGAAGGCGACAAACTGCACGGCGTCTTGCAGGTCATCAACAACAAAAGCGATGAACCCTTTGGTGCATTGGAACTCGATGGTGTGGCCGAGGTTTGCAAAACACTGGCCACTGCGATCCGTCAGCGGGCGGTCAAAGCCGAAGAAATCTCACGCCGCAAAGCCACCAAGTTCGATGGCCTGGTGTCGGATGGCCTGATGACCGAAGAAGAGTTGGGCCACTGCGTGCACGATGCGCGCAACCAAGAGGTCCCGATTGAGCAACTGCTGATTTCCGATTTCAAGATCAAACCTTTGCAGATTGGCGCTGCGCTCTCCAAGTTTTTCGGTGTGCCCTACGAGCCCTTTAACGCTGGGCGCATTCGCGCCGAATCTTTGCACGGTGTGCTCAAGCGTGAGTTTGTTGAGGAGCAGGGCTGGATTCCTCTGGAAGAGTCGCCCGAAGGCTTGGTGATCATGTGCCGTGACCCGGAGGCAGTGCGCGGTGCGCGCGTGGTGCCCCAAGTGTTTCCGCGTATCACCAAGTTCGCCTACCGCGTTACCACCCAGTTTGACTTTGAGCAGACCCTGTCGCAGCTGTTTGGTGCAGTTGTGGACAACACCTCCATCGACCAGTTGTTGGCCGATATGGACGGCGGCCCCATAGACGATGGCTCGAACGAAGACTCATTGGAATCTGCTGCCGCCGACAACGAGCTTGTCAAGTTCGTCAACAAAGTCATCATTGACGCCTATAACCAGAAGGCATCTGACATCCATATAGAACCCATGCCGGGCAAGTTCAAAACCGGCATCCGCTTCCGCATTGATGGCAGCCTGGTGCCTTACGTAGAAGTGCCAGCCCACTTCCGCCAAGCCATGGTCACCCGCCTCAAGATCATGTGCGAACTGGATATTTCAGAACGCCGCAAACCACAAGACGGCAAGATCAAGTTCAAAAAATACGGCCCGCTGGACATTGAACTGCGGGTCGCCACCATCCCCTCGGCTGGTGGCGTGGAAGACGTGGTAATGCGTATCCTGGCAGCGGGTGAACCCATCCCGCTGGAAAAGCTGGGCCTGACTCCGCACAACAAAGAGCGCCTGGAAGCCACCGTCAGCAAACCCTACGGCTTGTTTTATGTGTGCGGCCCCACCGGTTCCGGTAAGACCACCACGCTGCACTCCATCCTCAAGTTCCTCAACACGCCCGACACCAAAATCTGGACCGCAGAAGACCCTGTCGAAATCACCCAAAAGGGTTTGCGCCAGGTGCAGATCAACAAAAAGGCGGGCATCGACTTTGCGCTGATCATGCGTGCCTTCTTGCGGGCTGACCCCGACATCATCATGGTGGGCGAGTCGCGCGATAAAGAGACTGTGTCCATGGGCGTGGAAGCCTCGCTTACCGGCCACCTGGTGTTCTCCACCCTGCACACCAACTCAGCTCCCGAATCCATCACCCGCTTGATGGACATGGGCATGGACCCGTTCAACTTTGCCGATGCGCTCTTGGGCATCTTGGCCCAGCGCTTGGCCAAGCGCCTGTGCGACTGCAAAGAGTCCTACCTGCCCGATGTCGAAGAACTGCGCCTCTTTGCGGCCGAATACGCCGAAGAACTGCGCCACTCCAAAGCATGGACTGCCGACTACGCCGGCGAGAGCAAGAAGATGGTCGATAAGTGGATAGAGACTTATGGCGACAACGGCCAAATCCGCCTCTACCGCGCTGTGGGTTGCGACAAGTGCAACAAGACCGGCTACAAAGGCCGCGTCGGCTTGCACGAATTGCTAGTGGCCGATGACGGTATCAAGAAGCTCATCCAGGAACGCGCCCGCGTAGCCGAACTGTTTGCCGCATCGGTAGAAGGCGGCATGCGCACCCTCAAGATGGACGGCATGGAGAAGGTCATGATGGGCCTGACGGATTTGAAGATGGTGCGGCAGGTTTGCATCAAGTGATCATCTTTGGGTGACAAAAATGTCGGCATTTGCAATCTTTCGTCGCCCGAGTTGCCAGACTCTGACTTTCTTGGTCAAAAAGTGCCGCCGCCGGATGCCAAACCATGGCTAGAATGATTGGCACGGAACCTGCGGGTATATAGGCTCCCGTACTTTCATTTAACCAAGGAGCTGAATATGAAGCGTTCTATGCAAAAGGGTTTCACCCTGATCGAACTGATGATCGTGGTTGCGATTATTGGTATTTTGGCGGCTGTGGCTTTGCCTGCTTACCAAGACTATACAAACCGTGCGAAGGCTTCTGAAATCATTTTGGCAGCTAGTGGTTTGCGTACTTGCGTGACGGAGAATGTGTCGGCTAACTCTACAGCGTCTGGAATTTCTGCTGCTTGTCCCTTTACCGCCAACGGTCGTGCAACTAGCGCGACGTTGACCGATGGTAGTGGAACGGCTCCGACCATCTCTGTTCTCGGCAAAGTTGCAAGTACAAGTGCTGTAGACATGACCGTTGTCTTGACTGGTGCCGTTTCCGGTGGCGCCGTGTCTTGGACGTGCACTACGTCGAATGCAAAGTGGGCACCTGCCACCTGCAAGTAACCGTCTTGGGTTCGGCACATAAAGGGGACTTGGGTCCCCTTTTTTTATGGTGAGCAAAGTTCGCGCATGAATATCTTTTGGCTGAGGCTATCGGCTCTGGCACTGGCGGTTGCCTACCTGGTTCCGAACCACTATCTGCCTTGGCTGTCCTTTCATATGGAAGCGGCAGCCGCATGGGCTGTGCTACCGGTGGCGGCTTTTATATTGGTGCGATGCAAATGCATACCCAGCAATGAATTGATCTGGCTTTGTGCTGCCTGTTTGGTGGTTGCTCTAGTGCAGCGTTTGGTGGGTATTGTGCATTTCAATGGCACAACGGCGACCACGGCCTTGTATCTGTTAGGCCTCATGATTGCCGCCATTACCGGAAGCGCTTGGCAAGTAGGGCACCCCCAACAGCCTGAACGGTATTTGGGCACTGCTTTCGTTGTGGCCGCTATCGTGTCGCTACCTATTGCCACACTGCAGTGGATCGGATGGGGCTGGGAAACCGCTTATCTTCTCGGGGCAACGAGTACGCGCGCTGTTGCCAACATGGCCCAACCCAACTTGCTGGCCGATTTGTTTTTGTTAGGCGTCTGCGGATTGCAACTTGCCTGGGTGGCTTGTCGACAAAACCGTTGGTTATCAAAGGCATGTTTTTTTGGGGGAGTTTTGTTGCTATTTGGCGTCGCAATCACAGGGTCTCGCACGGGCGCCATCAATGTGTTGCTACTGTCGGCCGTTGCGTGGTGGATCGCACCACAGCATCCGTCACAGGTACCCGGCCGAGCTTGGATTGCAAGCTTGTGCGCCATGTATCTCGTTGCTTTGCTGGTTGCGCCCGAAATACAAACCAGGCTCCAGGAGATGAGCGATGAAAATCTGGTGTTCAGCGCTGGGTCCGCCAATTCTCGTCTGACCACATGGACCATGATGAGCAAAGCATTGCTGGAAACTCCTTGGGCAGGGTTTGGTTGGCAGCAGATATTGAAGATCAATTTTGTATTCAAAGACTCCATGGGAATGGAGCCGGGTATGTTTGGCCAGTCGCACAACATCTTTTTGGATTTGATGTTGTGGATGGGTATTCCGTTGGGCGTGATTGCTTCGGTGGCTTACGCACGCATCGTTTGGCGATCTATCAAGCAGGGCGCCAAAGATGAACGCTGGGCTGTGTGCGCCATGGTGGCCGTGCTGACGGTTCATGCGCAGTTGGAGTATCCCCTGCAATACGCCTACTTCCTGCTCCCATATGGCCTGCTTTTAGGCAGTCTGCAGGCACCCAGAAAATCATTTTTCACCCCAGCAATTCATCGAATACCCGTAGTGCTTTTGCTCCTGGTAACCACGGGGCTTTTCGTACTGGTGAATCGGGACTACCTGCGCGTGGAGAAGGCCTTTTATGCGCTGCGTTACGAGGCCAAGGGTTACTTGACTTCGTATCCCAAGGACGAGCCTCGGGTATTGGTTTTAGACCAGTTGGCGGCACACATTCAGGTATCTCGCGCCGACCCCGCATTGCCAATCAGTGACGAGGAAATGGCGAGGCGGGAACTGGTCACGCGGGTTACACCTGGCCCCTATATCGTTTTGCAACTGGCCGAAACCTATGCTTACCATGGCAATAGAGAGAGGGCTGTGTATTGGCTGGATCAGTTGTGTACCAAATTTGTTGCCGATGCTTGCAATGCGGGTAAGCAGTGGTGGTCACGCCCTAGTGCCACGGGTCTTGATGCGCCCCTGGGGGCATGGCCTCTACAGCCTTCCGGACTCAATGATCCACACGCTTCAGAATAATGATGTATTGGTCATTAAAGTCATGTGCCCAGCGACCCGATGTTGCACGCGGTAGCGATTGGAACTGTTGGTAACCATCGCTGTCCATCATCAGATAGCGAACGTCGTAGCGGGCCACAAATTCGTCAAACAATTTGTCGTCCCGTCTGAGCGCCTCCAAATAATCCAGATACTCCTGGCTGTAGGAGTCAAATCGGCAATCGACCATAGGTTTCAAGCGGGGGTAGGCTCGATAAATCAATTCGGCGCCCTGTTCCATTTGATTGAAAACATTGCCCTGCATAGAGGGGTCGGCGAGCTTCTTGACCAGTAAGGGGCTGAACCGATAGTGGTCGAAAGTGCCGGACGCCTCTGGTCTGCTGACGCGTCCAAACAAAAGGGCAGCTACGCACAACAAGCCGCTCGCAACCACGCAAGCCATGGCCCAGCTGCGCTCGCGGAATGCCTGGTGTGCCGGAAAAAGTGAGGCAAAAACATATCCGGAAACCAAGGCAAAAAATACGGGGAATCGAATTGCACGAAAAAATAGAACACTGAACACCGCAACTAGCAGCACTTCGATCAACGTCAATCGCTTCCACTGCCATATGCATAGCGCAATAGTTGCAAGCCAGCCTGTCAAAGCGATCCACAATCCGGGAAGCATATGCATGCGCTTGTCCAGCGTTGGATACCACTCGGTCAGTACCCTGTTAGCACTGTTGGTTCCAAAGTCCAATACAAATGTCCACAAATGGATCCCTTCAGGGTTCAGCAAGGTCGCCAGAATAATGACGGCGCCCAATGCCACCCAACGCAAGAAGTCATGCAATTCCTGGGGCGCGCGAGCATGGCGCCGTATGAATCGCCACAGTGCATTGCTGCCAAACGCCCCGGCCAGCACCACACCCAACACAAAAGACCCGTGCATGTTGGTCCATGCGACCATGAGCAGTGGCGCCACGATAGCGGGCAGCCAGCGTGGGCGTTGGTGAAAGTGCTCTAGCGCTATCCAAAAGCACATCATCACCAGTATTGCGGGTAGCTCCGGCCGCATGACATGTCGGTAGTTTTCCATCAGTACAGTCACAAAGCCGGCTATGAGTGCATGGAACGGACTGCCATTACTTTTCAGGTATCCCAGAATGGCCGCCAGTAAGAAAAGCAACGCGCCATGCAATCCGATCAGCAATGGCATGTAATCCTCGCCAAGCCATTGAAGCTCGTAATGAAAGAGCAGCGACGCCAGCCATTCGTGGGCATGGAAAGTGTCGCTGGCCACCTCAGTGAATGGGAACAGCAGCGTTTCCGGTATGACGTGATGGATTGCAATCAACTCTCCGACTTTCGCTTGCAGCCAGAAGTCGATTCCGTTGAGTTGAACTGTGCAGAAGACGGTGGTCGCGATTGCAAGCAACAGCAGCGCCAACCCATATAGTTGCGCAGTGCTGCGTTCCATGGGTATTGATGAATGCATGAATGTGGGGGTAAAAGTGCGGAGATTCTGAATAAGTTGCCGTTGGGATCCTAATCCAACAACCGCCTTGGTACTTGGCAGCATTCTCTTGCTATCGCGAACACCCGTTATGCTGAGAAACTATTGAATTTCAACTGCACCCTTTCAGGTCCCCCTCTGTTTTGAACGCACCCTTTCGCGCCACACCGCTTATCTTCCTTCGCCTATCCGCGTTGGTGCTATGGGCGGTGCTGGTGGGGTTTACAAGCACAACCCAACATGTCTCAAATGACTTTTGGCTGCAGGTCCGCATTGGCGAGCTGATTAGCCAGCAGCACGCCATTCCGCAAACCCTGCTGTTCCCGTTTACCGAAATTGCCAGTGCTCGATTCAACGCACACGAATGGCTGCCCTCCCTGGCGGCAACGTGGTTCGTGAAGTACTTGGGCGAGGCGCTTTTACCAGCGCTCAGTGGAATGCTGGGCCTGGCGCTTTTTTTTCTAGTGTTGCGCCTAGCCTACCAGCGCGGCGGCCAGAACATTTCTTGGGCCCTGGGTTTGGCGGCGATGGCGTTGGTTGTGGAAAACTTCCGCCACGAACTCCGCCCAGAGCTATTGGCTTTCATTGCATTACAGATATGCCTGTGGTGTCTGCACGCATTGCCTACTTATCCTCGATGTTCAGCTATGGTGCTTTTGCTCACTACCGTAGTGTGGAGCAACACCCACGGTTCGTTTGTAATGGCGCCAGCACTGCTGATCTGCTATGGCGCAGGCGCTTGGATGGACGCGCACAACAGTCCCGGTACGCCGTGGCGACCGTACGCTCTGCTGGCGCCCCTTGTAGGGCTGGCTACCCTAGTCACACCCTTTGGCCTGGAGCAATGGCAGTTCGTGCTGGGTTTCTCCAGCCAGTCGCAAGCCAAGCTCTGGCTGGGCGAATGGCGCCCAACTTGGGACACCAGCCTGCATGTGTTGCGGGGCTGGTGGCTCGGCTTGGCAGCTCTGGCGCTTAGCTGGACTCTGGTCGTGCGGCAATGGCGCCGCGTGCCTTGGCGCGACCTGCTGGTGTGGCTGCTCTTCACTGCGCTGGCTTTGCATGCCGTGCGGTTTCTGGCCTATGCCGGTTTGGGCGCAGCTTTTGTTCTGGCGCCCCTGGCGCTGCAGGGGGGAGGTAAACAGAAAGCGCGCCAAGTCAAGCAACTGGCGATGGTGCTGCTGTTTGCCCTGTTGGCCTGGGGTCTGGTTCTCCGTTTTGGAAACGCCTTTGGCGCCTACCCCACTAGCCTTGCAGGGCCGCCGCGCCTAAGCAAACCCATGGTGCAGTTGGTGCAGCATCCAGCGCTTCACGGCCCGGTGCTCAATTCCTACAGTCTGGGTGCGGAGTTGATTTACAGGGGGTACCCCCGGCTGCGCCCGTCAATCGACTCCCGCATCGACTCTTACGGTGATGCCTATTTCTTCGCCCATGAAGCACTATGGACAGACCCTCAGCGGTTGGAAGCATTTGTACAACGCTACGGCGTGCGCTATGCCTTGCTGGATCTGGACGACTGGGCCACTGTGCAGCGTCACCACAGTATGGACCCTGCCCGTTGGCAGGCGTTGCTCATGGACTCCCGCGCTGTGATGCTGGAGCGCAGGCCCTAACGATGTCCACCACAGGTGCATTTGTGGGCCGATCCGCCCAGTATTGGTTGCCAGCCTTGCTATTGGCCCTGCCCTGGCTGAACCCGTTAACCTACGGCCCTGTGTTACCGATGGTGCAGGCGCTGGTCACGGCGTGTGCGCTGGGGGCGGTTGGTGTGTGTTGGGCGGTGTTGGGCACGCGCTGTCAGGACCGCGCGCGCGCTGTGCTCTTGGGCTGGCTGTTGGCCGCCACCATCAGCGCCGTATTGGGGCTTGTGCAGTATTTCGGTTGGGCGGGTGAACTGGGCCCTTGGGTCAACGCGGCCGCCTCGGGAGAGGCCTATGCCAACTTGCGCCAGCGGAACCAACTGGCAACGCTGCTGGCAATGGGCTTGGTGGCGCTATGGGGCCTATACCGCTTGCCGGAGGCTGGCGTTTTTACAGAAGCCAGCGCCAAGTTGCAGCTTGGTGCCACGCCACCATTTGCAAATCCCAAATGGGCCAAAACTTGGGCGGGCTATGTGGTGGTGATGCTGCTATCAACCGCGGTGGTAGCCACTGGATCGCGGACTGGATTGGTCCAGTGGTTGTTGCTCGGTGCCTTGGCCGTGTGGCCTTCGCGCGGTTGGCGAGAGCGCTTGCGTGGTTTCAGGGCTGACCGTGGCCTTGATGATTTATCGTTAAAAGCACATCTGCCAGCAGACTGGATGCGCGCCATCTGGCAGCCGCGCGGCCGCACACTGCTCCTATTTGCCTGCGCCTGCTATGTGCTGGCCGCCCTGTTACTACCACGGCTGTGGCCTCAGGCTGACGGTGGCATCCTCAGGCGCTTGGAGGCGGGTGAAAGCGGCTGCCATAGCCGCCTCACGATGTGGAGCAATGTGTCGCAGCTCATTTCCCTTAGACCCTGGACGGGCTGGGGTGAGCTGGCTTACGCCCATATTGACGTGCTCTACGAGGGGCCGCGTTTTTGCGAGATATTGGGCAATGCACACAACCTGCCCCTGCACTTGGCGGTGAGTTTCGGCTTGCCCGTTGCGGTGTTTCTGTGCGGAGCTTTTTTTGTCATCCTCTGGCGGGCCCGTCCTTTGGACGAGCACCAACCCTTGCGCCAAACGGCCTGGTTGGCACTTGCCCTAATGCTCTTGCACAGTATGGTGGAGTATCCGCTGTGGTATGCCCCGTTTCAAAGCGCATTTCTGCTCGCCGTGGCGGTGCTTTGCTGCAAGCCACGCCCGTTGGCGACCAGCAGCGCTGTCAAAGTGCCCGACCGGCGCCGGAGCAACGTTGCCCTCGTCGGCGTGGCCCTGGCCACTTGGACAATCTGTGCTTATGTGGGTTGGGACTACTGGCGCATCAGCCAGATCTACCTGCCAGTGTCGCAACGCGCAGCAGGCTACCGGGACAACACCTTAAACAAGATCCGTAGTTCCTGGTTGTTCCAGAATCAGGTGAAGTTCGCCGAGTTGGGCATAACGCCGTTGACGCCCAACAACGCTGAGCATATGAACGCGCTGGCTAAAGAGATGCTGCGTTTTTCGCCAGAGGCAAGTGTGTTGGGCAAGGTCATTGAAAGTGCGTTACTGCTCGGCCATGACCAAGAGGCCACCTACTATGAAAAGCGCTTCCAGATCGCCTATCCGCAGGAATATGCCGCGTGGAAGGCCAAATAGGCGCTGGCTTCGCCCTTAAATGCCTGCCACGAAACTTCCCGACTTCCCTCCGTGCTTTTCCAGCAATGTCACGCCTGTGATGGTCATCCCGCGGTCCACCGCTTTGCACATGTCGTAAATAGTGAGCAGCGCTACTTGCACCGCAGTCAGCGCCTCCATTTCAACGCCGGTCTGCCCCACGGTTTCCGCTGTAGCGCGACACACCACGTGGGCAGCCTGTGCCGCAGACGCCTCATGCGGCTCCAACTCCACCGCCACGCGGGTGAGCGCAATCGGGTGGCACAGCGGAATCAGGTCGCTGGTGCGTTTGGCGCCCTGGATGCCGGCGATGCGGGCAATGCCCAGCACGTCGCCTTTTTTGGAGGTGCCGCTCAGAATCAGAGCCAGCGTGGCGGGCAGCATCTCTATGCGGCCTTGGGCCACGGCAATGCGATGGGTGGATGCCTTGGCGCCAACGTCCACCATGTGGGCTTGGCCTTGGGCATCGAAGTGGGTCAGGGTGCTCATAATCGGGACTTTACCCGAGCTTGACGCGCCAGCCACTTCGCAGTGGCATCCTGTGACCTTGTTTTCAGCGGATTCAGATGCCCCCCCACACCATTCGAAACAGCACGAGAAAAGCCGGACTGCTGCCCGCACTGGCGAGCCTGTGCGTGGCCTGCGCGCTGCTCCATCCGCATGCCCTGTTGGCACAGAGCCCGTCCAATCCGTCCACCGGACTGCCGCAGCTGGGTGACGGTAGTGACATAACGCCTCCCGCCGAACGCCGCATTGGCGACCGCATTGCACGCGAGCTGTACCGCGACCCCGACTACATCGACGATCCCATCGTCATGGACTACGTGCAGGGCATCTGGCAGCCTCTGTTGGCCGCAGCACGCCTCCGCGGTGAACTGCCCGCGCAGATGGATGAAACCTACGCCTGGGACATATTGCTGGGGCGTGACCGCACGGTGAATGCCTTTGCGCTGCCCGGCGGCTACTTTGGCTTGCACTTGGGCCTGGTAGGCGTGGTTACCAGCCGGGACGAATTGGCGTCGGTGTTGGCGCACGAGCTCAGCCACGTCACGCAGCGCCACATTGCACGCTCCATGTCGCGCCAGGCCTCGCAGGCGCCCTGGGTCCTGGGGGCGCTGATTCTGGGCATGTTGGCGGCCAGCAAGGACGCGGGCGCTGCACAAGCCACCATCGTGGGCACGCAGGCCGCAGCCGTGCAGAACCAGCTCAACTACTCGCGCGACATGGAGCGCGAGGCGGACCGCATCGGCTTTGGCGTGCAGACGCAGGCCGGGTTTGCGCCGCAGGGCTTTGTCAGCATGTTTGAAAAGCTTCAACAGTCCAACCGCCTGAACGATGCTGGGGGCTTCCCCTACCTGCGTTCGCACCCGCTGACGACGGAGCGCATTGCCGACATGCAATCCCGCGTGGCCCAGGCGGACACCCGCATTGCCGCACCCGTGACAACGTGGGAGCACGCCATGGTGGCTGCGCGCGCGCGGGTACTTTCCAACGGGGCGGTGGACGCATTGCGCAATTGGGAGCAAGAAGCACTACCGGCGAACCTGGCCAAACTCTCGGTGCCTGCCCGTGCGGGCACTTTGTACGGCGCCACCTTGGCTGCGCTCAAGCTGCGTGACTTTGCCTTGGTCCAAGCCACGCTGAACCGATTGACAGCATTCACCAGTACCAATGCAGCCGCCGCCCGCTTGACGCGCTTGCTGGCCATCGATGCGGCCGTGTCGCAAGGCAAGGTAGGCACGGCAACTGAATTGGCCAAGGGCCTGACAGACGCCAGCCGCAGCACGCTGCTGGTGCGCGCCCAAACGGACACGCTCTCAGGCCGTGGCGACGTGGCCGCACAGAACCTGCGAACCTGGCTGGCCGACCATCCGCGCGATGCGGGTGCCTGGCAAGCGTTGGCTGCGGCGTTGGCATCCAGTGGTCGCACTGTGGCGGCGGTACGTGCCGAGGCGGAAGTGAATGTGGCGCAAATGGACTACGCCGCGGCGCTCACCCGCTTCAAAGCCGCGCAAGACCTGGCGCGCAAAAGCACGCTGCAGGCAGACCACATCGAAGCGTCCATCGTGGACGTGCGGGCCCGCCAGATGGAGTCACTTCTGAGAGAACAGGCTGTCGAGCGCTGAGTGGATCACCATGCCCATCAGCGTGTAGAGCAGCGAGCCGATCAGCGCTGCGGTAAAGCCCTGTACCTGGAAGCCCTCCAGAAGCGCCGCAGCCCAGTAAAACATCAGCGCGTTGATCACAAACAAGAAGAGTCCCAGCGTCACGACCGTCACCGGCAGCGTGAGCACCACCAACACCGGCCGCAGTACGGTGTTGAAAAGCCCAATCACCAGCGCCGCGGCCAAGGCCGAAGAAAAACTCTGCACCACCACGCCGGAATACAGGTGCGCCACGGCCAGCAGGGCAGCCGCGCTGAGCAGCCATTTCAGAAGAAGTTTCATGGCTTCAGGATAGCACCGCACCCGGACTCGGCATGCACGCTATGATGCGCCTCCTTCCGACATCCCCCCGCTGCGGACAGCATTCACTTGGCAGGCATTCACATCACCGATATCGAGTCGGCCATCAACTACTGGCGTGCGCGCGAGCCCTCGCCCGATGGGGTGATGCTGCCCGCGCCCACGCGTGCGCTGGCCGAGGTGTATGCCTTGCTGGTGTACTACCGCGAGAGCGAGGCCGATGAGGCCAGCATGCCCGCCAAGGCACGCGATGCCTGGCTGGAGTGGTACCGCTCCACACCCGACACGCCCTGCATCGCTATCTGTTCTACCAGCCAGGGCGACGACGTGTGCAAGGGCTGCGGGCGCAGCTTTGAAGAGGTGCAGTACTGGACCGAGATGACGCCTGCCCAGAAGCGCGTGACCTGGCGCCGCATTACGCAGGAGGGCGACTCCTGGCGCTTCAACAAATACGCAGAACGGGCCGCAGAAGGCAGCAGCGCTACCCAAGAACTCCCCAAGCAGGAGTAGCCCCCGCGGGGGCTGCCGTCACTTCCAGCGGATGGGCTCGATCTCTACCGTGTGGGACGCATCGCTCAGTATCAGCGCACCCTCTTGCACCGTGGCTTGCAACTGCATGCTGCGTTGGGCTAGGGGAATCAGCGCCTGGCTGGCCAGTGTGGGGATGCGGAACACCGACAGGTTCTGCGGGCGGCTGAGTTTGTTTTCTATGCCCTTCCACCAGACTTCGGCCGCGTGGTTAAAGCAATACAAAACCACCTCATCGGCCTTGCCACAGGCCTTGATGAGCGGCTTGTCTTCGGGCTGGCCCGCTTCGATCCACAGCCGCGTGCGGCCGGTGAAGTCGCGCAACCAGGCGTCTGGCTCATCCGGGTCGGACAGACCGGCGCCGAAAGTGAGCGTGCCATCTCCACCGCACACGCTTTGCAGCTTGTGGGCCTGCAAAGCCAGCGCCACCAGGCGCACCATCATGCGTTCATCGGTCTCGCTGGGGTGGCGCGCCAAGGTCAGCGCGTGGTCGGCGTAGTAGCTGTTGTCAATGTCTGCGATTTGCAGATTGGCTTTGAAGATGGTGGATTTCAGGGCCATTTAAACGCGCTTGGCCAGTTCGGCTGCCTTGCCGGTGTAGGTGGCGGGCGTCATGGCCAGCAGGCGGTCTTTCTCGGCTTGCGGCAAATCCAGCCCGGCAATAAAGCCACGCATCAATTCGGCCGTCATGGCTTCGCCACGGGTGAACTTCTTGAGCTGCTCGTAGGGCTGGGGCAGGCCAAAGCGGCGCATCACGGTCTGGATGGGTTCTGCCAGCACTTCCCACGATGCGTCCAGGTCTTCGGCAATGGCGGCCTTGTTGATTTCCAGCTTGTTCAGGCCAGTCATCAGCGACTGGTAGGCCAGTGCGGCATAGCCCAGCGCCACGCCAATGTTGCGCAGCACGGTGGAGTCGGTCAGGTCACGCTGCCAGCGCGAGACCGGCAGTTTCTCGGCCAGGTGGCGCAGCACGGCGTTGGCCAGGCCCAGGTTGCCTTCGGCGTTTTCAAAGTCGATGGGGTTGACCTTGTGCGGCATGGTGCTGGAGCCCACTTCGCCATCGCGCAGCTTTTGTTTGAAATAGCCCAGCGACACATAGCCCCAGATGTCACGCGACAGATCGATCAGGATGGTGTTGGCGCGGGCCACCGCGTCAAACAGTTCGGCCATGTAGTCGTGCGGCTCGATCTGGATGCTGTAGGGCTGGAAGTTCAGCCCCAGGCCCAGCGGCTCCGGCGTCTCAATCACCTTCTTGCTAAAGGCTTCCCAATCGAAGTCGGGCCAGGCGGACAGGTGGGCGTTGTAGTTGCCCACAGCGCCATTCATCTTGGCCAGAATTTTGACAGCGGCAATGCGCTCGCTCGCGGCTTGCAGACGCACCAACACGTTGGCCATTTCCTTGCCCACGGTGGTGGGGCTGGCGGTCTGGCCGTGGGTGCGGCTGAGCATGGGCACGTCGGCGTAGGCATGGGCCATGTCGCGCAGCTTCAGGTTCACTTTGTCCAAGAGCGGCAGGATCACCAGGTCGCGCGAGGCACGCAGTTGCAGCGCGTGGCTGGTGTTGTTGATGTCTTCGCTGGTGCAGGCAAAGTGCACAAACTCGCCAGCGTGTTCCAGTTCTGGGCGGGCTTCGAACTTGGACTTGATCCAGTACTCCACCGCCTTCACGTCGTGGTTGGTGGTTTTTTCAATCGCTTTGATGGCTTCGCCGTCGGCTTCCGAGAAGTTCTTTACCAGGCCCAGCAGGTAGGTGCGTGCGCCTGCGCTCAGCGGTTTGAATTCGTCAAAGCCCGCGTCGCTCAGGGCAATGAACCAGGCCACTTCGACCTGCACGCGGCGGTGCATATAGCCGAGTTCGCTGGTCAGCGGGCGCAGGGTTGCGAGCTTGGCGGCGTAGCGGCCGTCCAGGGGCGAGAGGGCAGAAATGGCAGAGAAAGTCATGGCCGAATTGTAGGTTGTGCGCCACCCATGCCCCTCACGGGGCTTCTCTGTCACCCCAATGGATAGAATGAAAGCCACTCATCTTTCCAGGCCAGCCATGAAACTTATCGGTTCCACCACCAGTCCCTACGTCCGCAAGGTGCGGGTCGTGATGGCGGAAAAGAAGCTGGAGTTTTCCTTCGTGACCGAAGACGTCTGGGCGGACAACACCACTATCTCTGGCTCCAATCCGCTGGGCAAAGTGCCTTGCCTGATCATGGAAGGTGCCGAAGCCCTGTTTGATTCGCGCGTGATCGTGGAATACCTGGACACGCTCTCTCCCGTAGGCAAGCTCATCCCCACCGTGGGCCGCGAGCGCGCCGAGATCAAAACCTGGGAAGCCCTGGCCGACGGCGTGATGGACGCCGCCATCCTGGCCCGCATGGAAGCCACCTGGACCGGCCGCACCGCCGAGCAGCGCAGCCAAGCCTGGATAGACCGGCAAATGCGCAAGGTCAACGACGCCCTCAAGGCCATGAGCTTGGGGCTGGGTGACAAGGCTTACTGCGCCGGTATTCACCTGACCCTGGCCGACATCGCGGTGGGTTGCGCGCTGGGTTATCTGGACTTCCGTTTCCCCGAACTGAGCTGGCGCAACGACTACCCCAATTTGGTAAAACTGCACGACAAGCTCAAGCAGCGCACCAGCTTCGCTGACAGCGTGCCCGCCTGAAAGCCCCCTGAATAGTCTGTGCCGGGCAAACCGGCGAATGTTCCTTGGTGAACAAAGCAAGCGCGCCGGGCTGCGGGGCGGCGCTATTCTCGCGCCCGTTCCTTTGGCCCTTCCCTGGCTCCTCTCCGGCTCTTACATCGACTTACAAAAACAGGCTCGTCATGCTCGCCGCAAAAAAGTACAGTGCGCTCTCGATGGTGAATTACAAAACGATTTACAAGTGCCACAAGTGCGGCACACCCAGCTACCAGCGCGTGATCGTGCGGGAACCCTCCGGTGCCTTGCGCCCCACAGGGGCTTACCGCTGTGCCGGTTGCCACGACGTGTTTGAGAGCCTGCGCGCCTGGTGGCAGCCAGAACGCAATGTGGCTGCCCAACCCCGCGCACTGGAAGAAGCCTGAACCCCGCAGTCTGGCGCGCTGCCAGTTGCCCGCAACGTTACTGGTTTAGCGATTGGCCTGGCGTTTGAGCCAGCGCATCAAGCCGCCCACCACGGGCAGTTTTTCGTACAACTCCTCGGCAGCATCCCAGTAGTCGCGGTGCACCGTCACCAGGCCCGTGTCTGCAAACACCAGGTGCGTGGCACCCAGAATCACCTGCTGCTGGCCCCGCCTAAAGCGCTGGAAGCCAAAGCGAAACTCCCAAGTCATAAAACACTGCGCACCCTGCACCACGGTGTGCGTCACCACAAAGTGCGGCGCATCCAGTGCGGCAAACATGTGTTCAAAAATCCGCTGGATGGCAGGCACGCCTTGCACATCGTTGAACGGGTCTTTGAAGCGTGCATCGGCGGCGTAATACAAGGCCAACTCGCCCACGCTGCTTGGTTGCAGGGTCTCAAAAAAACGGGCGATACGCGCGCTAGCTTCGCTGCAGTCGAACGGTGCCTCGGTAGTCATGCGGTGGCCTTTGCAGCCAGGTAAAAGTAGGCCCTGTAAGGCAGCAAGCGCAGCACGTGCAGCCACACGGTAAAGCGCTTGGGGAAATGGATTTCAAACGCCCCGGCCGCCCAGCCGCGCAAGATGGCTTGGGCAGCTTGCGCGGGCGTCAGGAGGGCGGGCATCTTGAAGTCATTTTGCGCGGTGAGCGGTGTAGCCACAAAGCCGGGGTTGACGATGGACACCGCCACCTTGCGGCTGCGCAAATCCAGGTACAGCGCTTCGGCCAAATGGATGAGGGCGGCTTTGGTGGGGCCGTAGGCCAGGCTGTTGGGCAAGCCCCGGTAACCCGCCACGCTGCCCACCAGGCTAATGTGGGCACCGCCTTGTGCAATCAGCCGCGGCAGCACCGCATCCAGCAAGTAGAGCGCGCCGCTGTAGTTCACATCCATGTGCCGCAAGGCATCGTCCACGTCGATGGCAAAGCCGCGCATGGGGTGGTAGTAGCCAGCGCAGTACACCACGCAGTCTAAGCGCCCTTGCGCCAACACACTCTGCGCGGCTTGCTGCACGGCCGCGCGGTCGGTGGCGTCCAGCGCCAGCGCTTGCGCGCCGGGGTGCTGTGCCACAAAGGTTTGCAAGGCCGCGTGCTGGCGTGCCGACACGATCACGCGCGCACCTTGCGCATGCAGCGCGCTGGCGGTGGCCGCGCCAATACCTGTGCTGGCTCCGACGATCCACACGGTCTTGCCGTGCCAGTCGGACATGGGGGGGTTGGCGGAGCCGAACAAAGGCATGGCATTGGGCATGGCTTCAGCGCTTGAAAAAAGACAAGGTGACTTCGCCCAGGCGCACGCCCCATTTGCGCATGGTGGCCTTGTTGAGCATCACCTGGTCGGTCATGAGGTACATCCAGTCGTCAAACTGCACTTCGTACACCCGGCCATCCACCGGCAGGCTCAGGGTGTAGGTCCAGTAAAAGGCGTTGCCACGGGTTTGCCCCTGGGCTTGGCCCACCACATCGTCGGCACGCCCGGTGTAGCGGCCATCGGCCAAACGGGTCAAGCGCCATACGCGACGCTGCTTGCTGCCGTCGGAGTAAGTGAAGTCTTCATCCAGCGTGCCTTCATTGCCCACCCAACTGCAGACCATCACTACGGTGAAGCGCTTCACCACGGCCCCCGAGCGGTCGGTGAACACGCCATACGCATCCAACGTGCCGTTGAAATACTGCTGCAAGTCCAGCACGGGTTTCTCTTGGGCGTATTGCTCCAACTGCTGTGAGGCACAGCCTCCCAGGCCCAGCGCGGACGCGCCTGCCAACGATGCAATGAGAAGGCGTCTGTTCATGGTGTCTTTCGGATGATGCGCAGGTACAAAAGGGCGGCTGCTGCCAGCTTGAGCGCGCAGGGCAAAAGGCAGTACGCAACGGTGAGGGCCTGTAAGGCCGCGGCATCTTGCGCGCCCGGCGTGTAGCCCCAGGCTTGCAGAGCGGGTAATGCCAAGCCGGCGGCCAGCGCCAGGTTGAGCTTGCTGGCGAAGTTCCACCAGCCAAAGTAAGCGCCCTCGGCGCGGCCCCGGTCGCCGTGGTCGGCTATGGCGCCCGTCAGAAGGGCGGCGGGCACCGTCAGGTCCGCGCCCAGCGCAGCACCCGAGAGTGCGCACACCAGCAAAAATGCCGCGCCGTCACCTGCACCCAACTGCGCGGCAAACACAAAAACCGCGACCGACAACACCATGCCAGCCAACCAGGTGCGTGCCAGCCCGATGTGCACCACGCAGCGCAGCCACAGCGGAATCGCCAACGCGGCGCACACAAAATACAGGCCCAAAAACAAGGGCTGTATGTCTGCAGGGGCCTGCAAACGGTCTTGCACAAAAAACAGAATCAAGGTGGCGGGAATGGCGCTGGCAATGCCGTTGAGCAAGAACACACCCAGCAGCACCCGGAATGCGGGGCGGGTCAGTGGCAGCCACAGTGCGTGTTGCGGCGCTGGCTGCGCTGCAGGTGGCATGGCGCAACGTGCGCCAGACACCATCGATCGCCAGGCCCACCAACCGGTGGCCAATGCCGCAGCAAACAGCGCGGTGCAGGCCTCCATGCCCAGCATCAGCGGGGTTACTGACGCCGTCACCACGCCCAGCAAACCCATGCCCTCGCGCCAGGCCACCACCCGCCCGCGCATGTCCTCGTCACCGCCCTGCAGCGCGCCCCAGGACTGGTGCAGGATGGACAGCGCGCTGTAGGCGGTGTAGGTCAGCACCAGGCTCAGCGCCACCCACAGCAACAGCGCACGTTCGCCTTGCACCTGCGGGAAAAACAGCAGCGCAAAACCCACTGCCAGTGCTACTGCCGCTACCGCTCCCCAGCGCAACACGGCCCGCTGCGACTGCCGGTACAGCCCATCGCTCCAGCGACCCAGCAGCGGGTCGATCACCGCGTCCATCAGGCGTGCGCCCAGCAGCAGCGCGCCCAGTGTGGCCAGCGGCACACCGAAGCGGCTGGCGTAGTAATGGGGTAGCACCACGTACAGCGGCAAGGCCACAAAGGCCAGCGCAAAACCCAACCAACCGTAGCGCCAGCCCTCACGCCAAGTAAAGGGAGTGGACGGCCCCATGGTGGCCATAGCCGCTGGGTGAAAAGCGGGTGGTGTGGGCGAGGTCACTGCAGCGGTCATGGCATCGCTCATGGGGCAGCCAAGCCCAGCAATTGCGCGCGCAGTGCAGGCTCGCTGGTGGCATCTGAGAGCCAGATGCCAAAGAAGCGGCGGCTGAATTCCGCATCCCGCAGGCCAGGCCGGGGCTGGCCGTTGAACCAAAAGCGCGCCCCCTGGCCGGGCGTGTGGGCGCCCACAATGCGGTCCCCGGCTTTCACGTCGGGAAAGGCGCGCTCCATCGCGGTCAGCCAGGTTTGCGCTTGTTCCGCGGGCATGGCTCCCTGGCGCTGCATCTCTTGCAAGGAACGCTCGGCAATGGCTTTGCCGCTCAGCGAACGCGCATACAGCAGCTCCAGTGCAAAGGGCGACTGCGCGTAGGCCGATGCCTTGAACTCAGCACTAGCCCACAACTGTGCGTCGTAAATGTGCAGACCCCAAAACCGCATGCGTGCCGTGCCCACGCTGCGCAGCCCTGGCCACTCGCTCACCACGTCCTGGGGAAGTGTTGCCGCGGGTGCGGGTGCTGAAGCTGTCTGCGCGTGCGCAGCGGCGCTGCCCAGCACCTGCGTGCCGAGGCAAGACGCGAACGCCCCCTTCAGCAGCGCACGGCGTGAAAGGCAGGAGCGGGTGGACATGCTGCGTGTGGGGAACGTTGGCGAGGCTGCAGATGCGAAGCGGACGTGAAGCGCTTCAGGCCAGCGGCTTGCGCAGGGTGTACTGCACCACGTCGATGTTGCGTTCATCAAACGCCGCTTCGCAGTAGGCCAGGTAGAACTCCCAGATGCGCACAAAGCGCTCGTCAAAACCATTGGCCAGCACGGCCGTGCGCTGCGCCAAAAAGCGGTCGCGCCAGCGGCGCAGGGTTTCGGCGTAGTCGGGGCCAAAGGCAAAGCTCTGCACCACTTCCAGCCCTGCGGCCTGGGCCTGCTCCTTGAACACGCGCGGGCACGGCAGGCAGCCACCGGGGAATATGTACTGCTGGATGAAGTCGGTGGAGTTCACGTAGCGCTCATAAAACGCGTCGTCAATCACGATGCTCTGGATGCACGCTTTGCCACCTGGCTTGAGCAGCTTGGCCACCGCGCCAAAGTAGGTGGGCCAGTACTCGCGCCCCACGGCTTCCACCATCTCGATGGAGCAGATGGCGTCAAAGGGCGCATCGTGGATGTCGCGGTAATCCTGCAGGCGCAGGTCGGCTTGGTGGGCCACGCCCAGGCGCTGCATGCGGGATTGGGCGAAGGCCAGTTGTTCGGTGCTCAGCGTCACGCCGGTGATGTGGGCTTGCCGCTCGGTAGTGGCCATCTCGGCCAGCGCGCCCCAGCCGCAGCCAATCTCCAGCACGCGGTCGCCGGGCTGCACCCCAGCCTCTGTGAGGGCGCGCCGCACCTTGGCGTGCTGTGCGTCTTCCATGGGCTGGGCCAGGTTGCCCGCAAACAAGGCGCTGGAATAGTTCATGGTGGCATCCAGCCACAGGCCGTAAAAGCCATTGCCCAGGTCGTAGTGGGCGTGGATGTTTTTCTGGCTGTTGGCGCGCGTGTTGCGGTGGAGCAGGTGCTTGATGCGGTAGAGCAAGCGCCCGGCCCAGCTACCGTAGATTACCGCCTCCACCTCGGCGCGGTTCTTGATGAGCACCCGCAGCAGCTCGGTCAGGTTGGGGGTGCTCCAGTCCCCGGCGATATAGCCCTCGGCAAAGCCAATGTCACCCGACTTGAGCGCCGCGCTGCACACCTTCCAGTTGTGCAAGGCCAGCGTGGCGTGTGGCATGGCATCGCCACCGAAACGCTGCATGCTGCCGTCGGGCAGTTGCACCGTCAGGCTGCCGTGTTTCAGGCGTCCCAGCAGTTTGAATACGGTGCGCGCCGCTGCAGGGGTGCCACGGGGCAGGGCAAAACTTTCCACGGAGGAGCCTAGGGTTTTGGTGTTCATGGGGGTGCCGTATCGGTGGGTGCGGGTGGATGGGGAGTGCGCTTCAACGGGTGAGAAAGCGTTCGGGCAGCGCAGGCTTGCCGAAGAAAGGTGCGCGTTTGAGAGCGAGCTTGAGCGCCTGCCAGTGGATGCGTGCCACCACCCCCAGCGTCATGGCGGGGTAGCGCCACACGGCGCGGCGCACGCTGGCGGGGGTGAGGGGCTCCAGCGTGCCGCTCACGCTGGTTTCAATCAGCGGGCCTTGTGCATCGTCGTAGTCAATGCGCGCCACCGTGCGTTGCCGGTCGGGTGTGAGCATGAAGCGAAAGCGGTAGCCGCCTTCCACCGGGCAGAAGGGCGACACATGGAACACCTTGTTGGCGCGCAGTTCCTGGCCATACACCGGCTGGTCCAGCAGGTAGCAGTGGCGCTCGCCAAAGGTGTTGTTCACCTCCACCACGATGGCGCGCAGGCTGCCGTCGCTGCGGTGGCAATACCAAAAACTCACCGGCTTGAAGGTAAAGCCCAGCACGCGCGGGTAGCAGTGCAGCCAGACTTCTCCGGTGGCATCCGCAATGCCCTCGGACTGCAGCAAGGCATCTAGCCAGGCCAGCGCGCCACCCTCAGCCGCGCTGCGCCCATCGCCATGGTCCTGGTCGTAGAACGACAGGGCGGCAAAGCGGTTGCGTGCCAACGCACCCGGACCACTTGCCTGCAGGCTGCGCAGCGGCAGCATCAGGAAATAGGTGGGGTAGGCGAAGGCATTGCCCACCGGCTTGAGGCGGCGGTGGCGCACTTGGCCGAAGCCAATCAGGGGCTGGGTGGTGGCGGGTACCGCACGTCCAAGCGCGGGTGTGGATTGCGCCGCCGTATCGCTTCCAGCCGGGGAAAAAGCAGGGACAAGGCGGGCGTTCATGGCGTGGCTTGTGGCTTGCGGTGTCAGGCTGCCAGCCGCTCGGGCGTAGCCAAGGCGCGCTGCACGCGGCGGGCCACGTCCAGGCCTGAAGCCAGGCCGTCTTCATGGAAGCCATAGCCGGTCCAGGCACCGCAAAAGTAGGTGTCGCGCTGGCCTTGCAAGGTGGCCACTTGTTTTTGTGCCTGGATGGCAGCCAGGTCAAACACCGGGTGCTCGTAGTCGTAGTCACCCAGCACGTGTTCGGGCGCAATATCCCGCACGGGGTTGAGGGACACCACCACGCTCTGCGCAAAGGGCAAGGGCTGCAGCATGTTGAGCAGGTAGTGCAGGCACACGCGGGACTGCTCCTGGGCTTGGTCGGCCGCACGCTCGTAATTCCAGGCTGCCCAGGCGCGGCGCGCACGGGGAAGCACCGACGTGTCGGTGTGCAGCACCGCGCGGTTGGCCTGGTAGCGAATGGCACCCAGCGTGGCGCGCTCGGCAGCGCTGGCGTCGGAGAGCAGGCGCAGCGACTGGTCGGAATGGCAGGCCAGCACCACTTTGTCAAAGCGCTCGGTGTTGCCTTGGCTGCTGACCCACACGCCTTGCGCGGTGCGGCGAATCGATTGCACCGGGGTATTCAGGCGTTTGTCGGCCACGCTGGCCACGATTTTTTCCACGTATTGGCGCGCGCCGCCCGCCACCGTCCACCACTGCGGGCGGTTGCTCACCTGGATGAGGCCGTGGTTGTGGCAAAAGCGGATCATGGTGGCCACGGGGAATTGCAGCATCTGGTCGGTGGGGCAGCTCCAGATACAGCCCAGCATGGGCAGGAAATACCAGTCGCGGAACGCGTCCGAAAAGCCGTGCTGTTGCAAAAAGGTGGACAGCGGCTGGCTCAGCTCGATCTCGGCACCGCTTTCGGCGATGCGGGTGGCCAGGGCGTTGAAGCGCAGCACCTCGCGCAGCATCTTCCAGAAGCGGGGTTTGAGCAGGTTGCTGCGCTGGGCAAACACGGTGTCCAGCGAGGAGCCGCTCCACTCCAGCGGCCTTCCATTGGCTTGCGGCACCTGCACAGAGAACGACATGTCGGACTTGGCGGTGGGAATGCCCAGCTCGGCAAACAGCGCAATCAGCTTGGGGTAGGTCCGCTCGTTGAACACCAGAAAACCTGTGTCCACCCCGTAGGTGACCCGGCCTGCGTGGCCGGGTAGCGTCACGTCCACGGTGTGGGTGTGGCCGCCAAAGTAGCTGCCCGCCTCGAACAGGCTCACATCGGCCTGGCGGCGCAGGGTATGCGCCACGGCCAAGCCCGAGATTCCGGAACCGATGATTGCGATTTTCATAAATTTAAACCTTTCAGTAATTTTGTGACTGATTGGTAATAAATCGGAATGATGGGTTTAAAAACCCTGTGGCCGTAAGGGAAAAGCACCTGCCCGCCCCGTGCGAATGCGCTGCGCACGCGGGGTCAGACACGGGCTTCGTGCCTATCAATGAAGTGCGGGGGGCGGGCGCACAAGGCGCCCGGGGCTTACCAGGGCCGGTCGGCGGGCCCGGTTTGGGTGAAGGGCAGCATGCGGTCCAGGTGGATGTGCACCTTCACCTCGCTGTGCGGCACGCTGGCCACCACGCGGTAGTCGCGCTGGCTGGTGTCGCGCACCGGGTGTTCGGCAATCGGCATGCCGCTGCGGTTGAGCACTACCGCCACGCGCGGCGTGCTGGTGTTGGCACCGCGGCGCACCACCACGGCTACCTCGTCGGACGTGAGGCGCACGTAGGAACCAGGTTGGTAAATGCCCACGGCCTTGATGAGTGCCGCACCGGCTTCGTCCACTTCCTTGTTCTCGTCAAAGTAGCAGGCTTGCATGGCCACGGCCGGGGACACCGGGGGGCGCGACAGGCGTGGCGAGAGGCGCGCTGCAAACATGTCCGCCCGCTGGATCAAACGGGCCAGGCGCTGTGCCGGGGTCTTGGTGCGCAAGGCGCCGGGCGCTTGTGCATGGTGCTGGGCCACGGCTTCCAACCAGGTGGCATCGGTAATGCCCACCGACTGCAGGATGGCGACCGACTGCTGGGCATGCACATCGATTTGCGCTTGTTGTGTGTCGTCGGGCGGGCGCTTTTGGGAGGTGAGCCGGTCTTGCAGCTCGGTCATGGACACGTTCATCGTCAGCGCCGCCTTGCGCAGCAAGTCCACCACCGGCTCGGGCCAGTTCAGCACCTCGTGGGCTGCCAGGCCGCACATCACGCTCACCAGCATGGCGTGGGTGGCGCTGTACATCTCGGTCTCTGACGCCGACAACTGGATCAGCGCAAACAGCACGCCGTTGGGGTTGCGCTGCATCTCCTGCCCCAGCACGTGGTGCACATGCTCCAGGCGCATCTTGAAGTGCTCGCGGTTCGGGTCGCGCAACAGGATGTGTGCTTCCACCTGCAAGTCGCGCCAGTCCACCTTGTCGTTGGTGGCCACGTTGCGTTTGGTGGCCTTGTCCACCATCAGCTTGGACTCAGCAATCTCGCCAATCGACTTGTCTTTGCGCATTAGCGTTTGCAGCTGGTCGATATAGGCCTTGCGCAGTGCCTCGGCATCCACCCCGTCAATGAACAGCCCGCCGCTGCGGTTGTAGAACATCTCCAGGTCAGCCCGGGAAACGACAACAAATCCTTTGCGGGCCAGCAGCACCCCGTTCTGGTCCACCAGATCGCAGGGCAGCGGATGTCCGATACGGATCGAGTCGATTTCAACGGGAATGAGGTTCATAGGCGTCGGGAATTATGCCCGTATGCCGTGGGGAAACTAGTGAAAAAACAAGGCAAACCCAGGCTTGAAGCCCTGCTAGCATCGCCGCATGCAAGCCTCTATCGCCCCTCCCGCCTTCCTCCAAAAAATCCATTTGCGCGACCAACTGGCCGACGCCTTGCGCGCTTTGCCCCGGCCTTGGGTGTTTACCAATGGTGTGTTTGACGTGCTGCACCGCGGCCACGTGGTGTACCTGGCGCAGGCCCGTGCGCTGGGTGGCAGCCTGATCGTGGCGCTCAATACCGATGCTTCCGTCAAGCGTCTGGGCAAGGGCGATGACCGGCCTTTGAACAAGGACGCAGACCGCGCGATCGTGATGGCTTCTCAGGAGGCGGTGAGCCTTGTGACTTGGTTTGACGAGGACACGCCGCAGGAAATCATTGGCGAGATTCGGCCGGACATTTTGGTGAAGGGCGGCGATTACGACATGGCCAAGTTGCCGGAGACGCGGCTGGTAGAGAGCTGGGGCGGGCATGCCTTGGCTTTGCCGTTTGTGGCGGGGTACTCGACTACTCAACTGGTTAACAAGATTCGGGCGGGTTGATTCTTTTGTGTTGCGTTTGTGCCTGCCGGTGAGGGGTGTGCCGGGGCCCTCATACTGCGAGTACGCACAAATCGGGCCCCGGCACACCCCTCAACGGCGAGAAGAAACGTTACGTTGAACGACTTGGGGCAGCCAGAAAACAAGGTGGCTCGACTGGGGTATCGGTTGCGGGCGCTGCCGCTTCAGCATGACACCACTTCAGCTCGGCACCACGGTAGTTTGGTTTCCACCTGTGCACGCCCACATGGTGTGTACGCAGAGGCGGGGTATGCCGGTGGCCGATTTGTGCGTACCCGCAGTATGAGGACACCGGCATACCCCGCCTCTGCGCGAGCTAAAGCACCGTTAAACACCGGCAATCAACCAAACACCGCAGCCCAAAGCGCCAACCCAGCATCCCGCTCAGCCAACACTACAGACACATCCACCTGCGTAGGCTCCTCGTTCAACCGCGCCCGGTGCTGAATCTGCCGCAACACCCGATACGCCAACGCCGCATCGTCTCCCACCGGCGCGGGCAGCAAACCACAGACTTGCGCGCGCTGCAACAAAGCAATGTTGCCCACATTGCCCCGCAACTCCGGATGGTGCACGCTCTCGGACAACACCAAAAACTGCACCACAAACTCGATGTCCACCATGCCCCCAGGGCTGTGCTTCACATCGAACTGCTCGCCCCGCACCGCATGCGCAGTGCGCACCTTGGCGCGCATGTCCATGATCTCCTTGCGCAGCGCATCCACCTCGCGCTTGGTGCCCATCACCGCCTCGCGCACCGCATCAAAACGCTGGTGCAAAGACGCATTGCCCAGCACGCAACGCGCCCGCGTCATGGCCTGGTGCTCCCAGGTCCAGGCGGTGTTGCTGCCACGCTGCTCCTGGTAGTTGGCATAGGACGTGAAGCTGGTCACCAACATGCCGGAGTTGCCGTTGGGCCGCAGCGCGGTGTCGATCTCGTACAAGTCACCCTCACCGGTTTTGACCGTGAGCCAGTTGATCAGCTTGCGCACCAGCGCGCCATAGACCTCCATGGCACGGTCATCCTCGTCGTCGTACACAAACACGATGTCCAGGTCGCTGCCGTAGCCCAGCTCTTTGCCGCCCAGCTTGCCGTAGGCAATGATGCCGAAGTGGTGGTCTTCGCGGTGGCGGTTTTTCAGGCGTTCCCAGCACCAGCGGGTGGTGGTGCGCAGCATGCAGTCGGCCAGCGCGCTCAGGTCATCGGCCACCTGCTCCACGGTGATGCGGCCTTCCACATCGCGGGCCAGGGTGCGGAACACCTCGGCGTGGTGGGCGCGGCGCAGCAGGTCCAGCAGGGCTTCGTCATCGTCTTCGCCGCTGGCTGCCAGCGAAGCGCGGCGGCGTTCCATTTCGCCTTCAAATTCCACTGCGTCAAAACGCTCGTCCAGCATGGCGCTGCCGGCCAACTCGTCAATCACGCCGGGGTGTTGCAGCAGGTAGCGCGCGGGCCACTTGGCCGCGCCCAGCACGCGCAGCAGGCGCTCGTGCACATTGGGGCGCTCCAGCAGCAGGGCCAGGTAACTCTCACGGCGCAGCAGCGGCTCTATCCAGTCGGAGAGGCGCACCGCGCCGTCTTCACTCACGCGGCCCTCGGCCACCCACTGCGCGGTGCGCAAAATCAGCTTGCCCAAACGGGCGCGCGACTCTTCGCGCAGCGCCAGCACACGCGGGTGGGTTTGCCAGCTGGTCAGGCGCTCGCGGAACTTGCCTTGGGCGGCGGCCAGCAGCACATCAAAGTCGCTGGCATCGGGCGCAGCGGCCTTGCCGTTGCAGCCCTTGCATTCGGGTTGGGCACCGCCCAAGAGGGCATCAAACTCCTGCGCCACAAATTCGCGGTGCGCGTCCAAGGCTGACAGAAACCCGCACGCGTCGGCAAAGCCCATGGTCTGGGCGATCCACAGCAGGTCGGCGTCATTCGTGGGCAGCACATGGGTTTGCTGGTCGTCCAGAAACTGGATGCGGTGCTCCACCTGGCGCAAGAACACATAGGCGGCGGCAAAGCTGTCGGCTGCGCTTTGCGGCATCAGCCCGGCCTTGCAGACGCGCTGCAGCGCAGAGAGGGTGGGCCGGGTGCGCAGCTCGGGGAACTGGCCGCCGCGCACCACCTGCAGCAGTTGCACGGTGAATTCAATTTCACGGATGCCGCCGCGTGAGAGCTTCACGTCGTTGCCGCGTTCGGGGTGGCCCGCGCTGCGCTTGGATGCATGGTCGCGAATTTGGCGGTGCAGCACGCGCAGCGAGTCAAACACGTTGTAGTCCAGGTAACGGCGGAACACAAAAGGCACCACGATGCCGCGCAGCGCTAGCGCGCAGCTGGAACCCAGCGCGCTGCTGGGCGCAATCACCCGGCTCTTGAGCCAGGCAAAGCGCTCCCACTCGCGGCCCTGAACCTGAAAGTATTCCTCCAGCGCTGCCAGCGACACCGCCGGTGGGCCGGAGTTGCCGTTGGGCCGCAGGGCCAAGTCCACGCGGAACACAAAGCCATGCTCCGTGGTGTCGCCCACCAGCGCATACATGGCGCGGATCTGCTTGGCAAAAAACTCCTGGTTGGTGATGCGCCCGCGCCCCTCGGCGCTGCCAGTGGTTTCGCCGTCCACGTCGTACACATAAATCAGGTCGATGTCGCTGGACACATTGAGCTCGCGCGCGCCCAGCTTGCCCATGCCGATGATGCAAAGCTGCGCGTGCTCGCCCTTCTCGCCGACGGGGATGCCGTGGGTTTCTTGCAGGCTCTTGCGGCTTTCTTCGTATGCGATGTCCATGGCCCATTCGGCCAGCACGGTCACGCTGCCGGTCACATCCGCAAGGCTTGCGCCCTGGTCGCAATCCAGCACCAGCAGGCGCTCCATCACCAACTGGCGTGTGGCGCGCAACGCGCCGCCCGCATCCATGCCGGTGGCGCGCAGTTGCGCATACACCTGCTGCATGGCTGCGCGGTCCGGTACACCAGCGGCCAGCAGGGGCAGTTGGGTCTCATAACGGCGGCGAATGCGCTGGCCAAAACGGGAGTAAGCAGACCCCGTTACGGCACTGGGGGCATCGGTAGGGCGGGTCATAATTCCTGACATGGTGAAGACTTTTTAATGGCGCACACAGACGCAAGCCCCTCTCGGTGGCTCAGAGGATTTGCGGCGTTCACACACTGGGCGTTGTGGGTTTTGCTGGCGGCCTGGGTCACCTTAGGCCTGGCGTGGGGGGCGTTGCATTTTTTGATTGTGCCGCGAATCGACGAGTTCCGTCCGTGGCTGGAGCAGCAAGCCAGCCAGCGTTTAGGGCTTACCGTGCGCATGCACGACATCGTGGCCCGCTCCAATGGCCTTATTCCTTCGGTTGAATTGCGCGACGTGCAGTTTCTGGACGCCAGCGGCCGTGAAGCCTTGCGACTGCCCTCGGTGTTGGCGGCCTTGTCACCACGCTCAGCCATTGGTCTCGGGTTTGAGCAGCTCTATGTGGAAGGCCCCGAGCTGGCCGTGCGCCGCGCCCCCGATGGCCGCCTCTGGATTGCCGGCTTTGCCTTGCCCGAGAGCAGCACCGACAGCGGCGCTGCCAGCGACTGGGTGTTTGCTCAAAAAGAACTGGTGGTGCGCCACGGCAAGGTGCGCTGGACTGACGAGCTGCGCAACTTGCCCACGCTGGAATTGAGCGACGTGGACGTAGTGCTGCGCAACAAGCGCCATGTGCATACCTTGCGCGTGGATGCCGACCCGCCCGCGGGTTGGGGCACACGCCTGTCGCTCAGCGCCCGCTTCCAGCAACCGCTGTTTTTTGGGCGCAGTGGCGACTGGCGCAAATGGGCCGGGCAGCTGTATGCCCAAGCCACCCAGGTTGATTTGGCGCAGCTACGCAACTATGTGGATTTGGGCGTGGACCTGCGCCAAGGTGCGGGCAGCGCGCGCGCCTGGGTGGACATTGACCAAGCCAAGGTGACCGGCGCCACCGCTGACCTGGCGCTACAGGCCGTGACTGTAAAAGTGGCCGACAACCTGGATGCGCTGGAGCTGGAGCGCGTCACCGGCCGCTTGGGCGGCAAAGTGCTCAAGGGCGGCTATGCGCTCAGCGCCGAGGCCCTGGCCTTTGACACCCGCGACGGCCTGCACTGGCCTGGCGGCAATATGGAGCTGAGCCTGTTTAACGCGCAGCCCACGCAAGCCGCCCATGGCGCGCTGAGCGCAGACCGCCTGAACCTGGCGGCTTTAAGTGAAATTGCGGGCCGCTTGCCGCTGGATGCCTCGCTGCGCGACACCTTGCAACGCCTGGCGCCCAAAGGCCAGGTGGAAACGCTCCAGCTCGACTGGCAAGGCGACGTGGCCCAGCCAGAACGCTTCAGCGCCAAAGGCCGCGTGGCGCAACTCGAACTCTCCGCCCAGCCGCGCAGCGGGCTGGGCATACCCGGCGTGCGCGGCGCCGATGTCACGTTTGACCTGACCCACACGGGCGGCAAAGCCAGCGTGGCGCTGAAGGACGGCGACGCCACCTTCCCCGGCGTGTTTGACAACCCGGTGGTGCCCCTGGACAGCCTGAGCGGCGAGCTGCAATGGAAGCTGGACGGCCCGCGCATCAGCGTGGACGCCAGCAAGCTGCGCTTTGCCAACACCGATGCGCAGGGCGAGGCGCACATCCAATGGCAAACAGCTACCGTTCCGCGCGGCGGCCCCGCAGACATGCGCTTTCCGGGTGTGCTGGACGCACAAGGCACGCTGGGCCGGGTGAACCTGGCTGCCGTGCCGCGCTACTTGCCGCTGCACATGCACAAGACCGCACGCGACTACCTGACCCAGGCCCTGCTGGCGGGCGAAGGCAGCAATGCCAAGTTCAAGGTCAAGGGCGACCTGGACAAGTTTCCCTTTGCCACCGCGCGGCAAGGCGAGTTCCGCATTGCCGGGGACTTCAAGAACGCCAGCTACGCCTATGCGCCCGCGCTGGTCATGCCCAAAGACAGCCCGCCCTGGCCCGTGCTCACGCAAGCCAGCGGCGAACTGGTGCTGGACCGCGACAGCCTGCAGATCAAGTCCGCCAAGGGGCTGCTGGGTGCCGGCGGCAACCTGCCATTCAGCAAGACCGATGTGACTATTGGCAAGCTCTACGACGCGCCGGTGGTGGTGGTCAACGCCGAGGCACGCGGACCGCTGCCCGAGGCGCTGGCACTGGTTAACACCTCGCCCATTGGCGGCTGGATAGACCGTGCCCTTGCCCAGAGCAGCGCCACCGGTGTGGCCGACTACAAAATCAAACTCACGGTGCCGATTGACCAGGTGGAAAAGTCCACCGCGCAGGGCAGCGTGGTGTTGGCGGGCAATGACTTTCAGCTCTCACCGGCCGTGCCGCGCCTGAGCCGCATCCGGGGGGCCTTGGGCTTTACCGACACTGGTTTTTCGCTCACTGGCCTGCAGGCGCGGGTGCTGGGTGGCGATGTGCGCGTGGATGGCGGCATGAACTTCGGCGCGGCCGTGCCTGCCCGCCTGCCGCCGGGCAGCTTGCGCATGCAAGGCGTGGCCAGCGCCGAGGGCCTGCGTCAGGCAAGCGAGTTGGGGCTGGTGGCGCGCCTGGCCCAGTTCAGTTCTGGCAGCGCGGCCTACAACGCCACCGTGGCGCTGCGCGGTGGTCAGCCCGAAATTCTGGTGACTAGCACGCTGGCGGGCCTGGCGCTGAACCTGCCGGAACCCTTCACCAAGTCGGCCGACGCGGTGCTGCCATTGCGGCTGGAAAGCACCGTTCCGCGCGCCTCACTGCAACCCGGTGCGCGCCTGCAAGACGAGTGGCAGGTGGACTTGGGCCGGCTCGCCCAGGTGACCCTGGTGCGCGACATTGCCGGAGCCGAGCCCAAGGTCTTGCGCGGGGCCGTGGGCGTGGGCCTGTCTGCGGAGGAGTCGGCACCGCTCCCAGCCAGCGGCGTGGCGGCCAATGTGAATCTTGCGCAGGTGGATGTGGACGCCTGGACCGCCGTGGCCGCGCGCATTCTGGGCACCCCCGCAGGGGGCAGCCTGGCCAGCCTGGGCAACAGCGACGACAGCGGCTACCTGCCCAACGCCCTGGCCTTGCGCGCCAAGGAGTTGTCGGTGGCAGGGCGCTCGTACCACAACCTGCTGCTGGGCGGTGCACGCGACGGCGCCACGTGGCGTGCCAATGTGGATGCCACCGAACTCAATGGCTACCTGGAATACCGCCAAAGCAGCGGCAGCACGCCCGGGCGCGTGTTTGCCCGCCTGGCGCACCTCACGCTGGGCCAGGCGGTGGAGCAGGATGTGGAAAACCTGCTGGACCAGCAACCCGCCAGCATCCCCGCGCTCGACATCGTGGTGGACGACATGGAGCTGCGCGGCAAAAAGCTGGGCCGGGTGGAGGTGCAGGCCGTCAACCTGGGTGGTGGCCCGGTGCGCGATGCGGCGCGCGAGTGGCGGCTTAGCCGCTTCAACATCACCCTACCCGAAGCCACGCTCACAGCCTCGGGCAACTGGGTGAATGTGAATGCCCAGGCCCCGGTGGTGGCACCGCGCAACGTGCGCGAGCGCCGCCGCACGGTGCTGAACTTCAAGCTGGATGTGGCTGACTCGGGCGACCTGCTCAAGCGTTTTGGCATGCCCGGCGTGATTGCCAAGGGCAAAGGCAAGGTCGAGGGACAGGTGTCGTGGCTGGGGTCGCCCCTGTCGCCGGACTACCCCAGCATGGGCGGCGGTTTCAACGTCAACATCGAGTCGGGCCAGTTCCTCAAGGCCGACCCCGGCATTGCCAAGCTGCTGGGGGTGCTGAGTTTGCAGTCGCTGCCCCGGCGCCTGACGCTGGATTTCCGTGACGTGTTCAGCGACGGTTTTTCGTTTGACTATGTGCGTGGCGACGCCACTATCGAACAAGGCATTGCCCACACCAGCAACCTGCAGATGAAGGGCGTAAACGCTGCGGTGATGATGGAAGGCCAGGCCGACATTGCCAAAGAAACGCAGCTGATCAAGGTGGTGGTGGTGCCGGAAATCAATGTGGCCAGCGCCTCCTTGTTGTACTCGGCGGTCAACCCCATCGTGGGGCTCACCACCTTCCTGGCCAACCTGCTGTTGCGTGGCCCGCTGGTCAATGCCAATACGCAAGAGTTCTTGATCGACGGCACCTGGCTGGACCCGCGCGTGACCAAGGTGGAGCGCACGCCCGAAGCCCCGCCACCCGCCGCACCGGCCAGCAAATAATCGCATCCCAAAAGAGGAACACCCAATGAAAGTCGCCGCCATCCAAATGGTCTCCACCGGCTCGGTGCAAGACAACCTGCAACAGGCCCGCACCCTGCTGGAGCAAGCCGCCGCCCAGGGCGCCGAGCTGGCCGTGCTGCCCGAATACTTTTGCCTGATCGGCCAGCACGATGCCGACAAACTGGCCATCCAAGAGCCCTTTGGCAGTGGGCCCATCCAGCAGGCCATGGCCGATGCAGCGCGTGCGCTGGGCCTGTGGCTGGTGGCGGGCACCATGCCCCTGAGCGCGTCCAGCCCGGACAAGGTGTTCAACAGCACGCTGGCCTTCAACCCGCAAGGCGAATGCGTGGCCCGCTACGACAAGATTCACCTCTTCCGCTTTGACAACGGCAAAGAGCGTTACGACGAATCCCGCGTGCTGGACCGGGGCCACACGCCCACCCGCTTTGCGCTGCCGTCCAAAGACGGCCACACCTGGCAGGTGGGCCTAAGCGTGTGCTACGACCTGCGCTTTGCCGAGCTGTACCGCGCCTATGCGGCCGAAGGGGTGGACTTGATTCTGGTGCCTGCCGCCTTCACGCACACCACGGGCAAGGCGCACTGGGAGGTGCTGCTGCGCGCCCGTGCCATCGAGAACCTGGCCTATGTGGCGGCGGCAGCGCAAGGCGGCGTGCACCCTAATGGCCGCCAGACCTGGGGCCAATCTATCCTCATCGACCCCTGGGGCCATGTGCTGGCCCAGCAGGCGCAAGACCCGGGCGTGGTGCTGGCCGAGCTGGACTGTGTGGCCATGCAGCAGTGGCGCAGCCAGCTGCCGTCGCTGCAGCACCGCGTGTTGTAGGGTGCGGCTTTGCAAGGCCCTGGTGGCCTTGCGTCGCCCGGACTATCCCCACGCCAATTCCGCACGCGCCACGCGCTGCCCCATTTGCTTCCTCACCTTGGTGAACCCCATGCTTCTCTCCAAATTTCATAGTGCGTTCACTGCACCCCAAGGCGTCGTCCTCCCAGGCCAACGCACCCGTACCCCGTGGGCCGGATGGTTCGCCGCCTTGCTGCTGGCCGCATTGGCCGGTTGCGGCACCGCGCCCTACAGCCCGCCACCCGCTGCCGTGCCGGTGGCCAACCCCGCCCGCCCACCCGTGGCTGCGCCGCAGATCGGCGCCACCACCCAGCGCAGCAAGAGCCGCTGGACCACCGTGGCCTGGGTGGACCTGCCCGGCTTTGAAGAAGACAACCTGTTTGAAGCCTGGAACGCCTGGATCAAAAGCTGCGAGCGCCCGGGTGCCAGCTTCGCCAGTTTTTGCGCCGATGTGCGGCGCCTGAGCATCGCCACACCTGCCGACCAGCGCGACTGGATGCGCCAGAACTTTCAGCCGCATCGCGTGGAAAGCCTGCAGGGCGACGCCAATGGCCTGCTCACCAGCTACTTTGAGCCGCAGCTCGACGCCAGCCGTGTGCCCACGGCCACCTTCACCGTGCCCATTTACCAGCCGCCGCGCACCCTGGGCCAGCGCAAGCCCTGGTTCAACCGCCACGACATAGACACACTGCCCGAAGCCCAGGCCGCCCTGCAGGGCAGGGCCATTGCTTATGTGGCCGACCCGGTGGATGCGCTGGTGCTGCAGATTCAGGGCTCGGGCCGCCTGCGCGTGGCCCAGCCCGATGGCAGTGCCAAGCTGATTCGCGTGGCCTATGCCGGTACCAACGACCAGCCCTACCGCAGCGTGGGCCGCTGGCTGCTGGACCAGGGGCTGATCAAGGACGCGTCCTGGCCCGGAATCAAGGCCTTTCTGGCGCAAAACCCGCAGCGCCAGCAGGAGGTGCTGTGGAGTAACCCGCGCTATGTGTTTTTCAAGGAAGAACCTCTGAGCGATCTGGACGCCAGCTTTGGCCCCAAGGGTGCGCAGGGCGTGGCCTTGACGCCGGGGCGCTCTATTGCGGTGGACCCCGAGAGCATTCCCTATGGCACGCCGGTGTGGCTGGTGTCCAAAGGGCCGCAAACGCAGCTGCAGCGTATGGTGCTGGCGCAGGACACGGGCAGTGCCATTACCGGGGCGGTTCGGGCCGACTATTTCGCGGGCTGGGGCGCCGATGCGCAGGAGCTTGCGGGACGCTTGCGCCAGCCGCTGCAGATGTGGGTTATTTGGCCGAAGTAGAACGGTTCACGGTACGATGGGCGCTGTACAGACACGGCATAGCGAAATCTTTCGCACACATACACGCAGGAGTAGACCATGAGCAGCAATTCGGCCATGCGCGACATTGACGAGCGCACCAACCTCACCGGCAACAGCATGTTTGAGCTGCTCCTGTTCCGCTTGGGTGAAGCCACGGGCACAAGCAAGCGCGAGCTGTTCGGCATCAATGTGTTCAAGGTGCGCGAGATCATGGTCATGCCCGAAATCACCGCCATGGTGAACGCGCCTGACACGGTGATGGGCGTGGCCAATATCCGTGGCCAGATGATTCCCGTGATCAACCTGCCCAAGATCACTGGCTGCAACCCCACCAAGGGGCTGGGCATCCTGCTCGTGACCGAATTTGCCCGTACCACGCAGGCTTTTGCGGTGGAAGAAGTGAATGAAATCGTGCGCCTTGAATGGAAGCAAGTGCTGTCCGCCGAAGGCACCGGCGGCGGCTTGGTCACCAGCATTGCGCGGCTGGATGGCAACAACGAAAACACCCGCCTGGCCCAGGTGCTAGACGTGGAGCAGATTCTGCGTGACGTGTTCCCCGAGCAGCACAAAGACGTACTGGAGAGCGACGCATTGCCAGTGACCTCTATCCCCGCAGGCTCGGTGGTGCTGGCCGCCGACGACTCGGCCGTGGCCCGCATGATGATCGAGCAGGGCCTCAAGGCCATGAACATCCCCTACATCATGACCAAGAGCGGCAAGGAAGCCTGGGAAAGGCTCAATTTCATGCAAGCCGAAGCGCAGCAGCAGGGCAAGAAGATCAAAGACAAGATTGCGCTGGTGCTCACCGACCTGGAAATGCCCGAGATGGACGGCTTCACGCTCACCCGCAACATCAAGCAAGACTCGCGCTACGCCGGTATCCCGGTGGTGATTCACTCGTCTCTGACGGGCAGCACCAACGAGAGCCACGTCAAGAGCGTGGGCGCCGACGCCTATGTGGCCAAGTTCGTGGCCGAAGAACTGGGCGCCACCATCCGCAAGGTGCTGGAGCGCTAATTTGCTGTTTGACGCCGCCTGCAAGAGTTTTCCCCTCGCCGCAGGCGCGCTGTCTTCCGACGGCATTGCCGCGCAGCAATGGCATGTGCTGGCTGACGACCTGGCCTACCCGCTGGCCGTTCTCAAGCGCTCAGCGCTGAACCACAACCTGCAATGGATGCAAGCCTATGCACGCCGCAAGGGCGTGCTTCTTGCACCCCATGGCAAAACCACCATGTCCCCCGAGCTGTTTCAAATGCAGCTCGATGCGGGTGCCTGGGGCCTGACTTTCGCCACGATTTTTCAGTTGCGTGTGGGCGTGGACGCCGGTGTGCGCAAAGCCATCATTGCCAACCAGGTGCTGGGCGCGGCGGACTTGGCGGGCCTGCGTGGATTGCTGCAAGCGCATGCCGATTTGCAGGTCTGGTTTCTGGTGGACTCGCTCGCGCAGCTGCGGCTGATCGAGCAATGGGCCGCCACCCAACCCGCGTTCAAACCTTTTGACGTGTTGCTGGAAATGGGCGTGCCGGGCAAGCGAACTGGTTGCCGCACTTTCGATGAAGCCATGGCGTTGGCGCAGGCCATTGCCGCATCGCCAGCCGTGCGCCTGTGTGGGGTGGAGTGCTACGAGGGCCAGGCCGCGGTGTGCGACAACGACCACGATGTGCGCGCCGTGTCTGAGTTGGTGCGCCGCACGCTGGAGGTCACCCGGACTTGTGATGCTAAGGGCTTGTTTGCGGAGAGCAGCATTTTGCTCACCGCTGGCGGTTCGGCGGTGTTTGACTTGGTGCTGCCCTTGTTGACTGCGGGTGGTTTGAGCAAGCCGGTGCAGGGCGTGTTGCGCTCGGGCTGTTATGTCGTGCATGACCACGCCCACTACACCCGCTACCTGAAGTTGGTGGAGCAGCGCGAGGGGCTTGCAGACTCATTGCAACCCGCGCTGGAAGTCTGGGCCATGGTGCAGTCGGTGCCCGAGCCAGGCCTTGCATTCTTGAGTTGCGGGCGGCGCGATATTTCGTACGACATCGAGCTGCCCATGCCGCAGCGCCTAGTCCGTGCGGGGGAGCGCAGTGTGGAATCCATGCAGTCCGTTCCCGCTGATTGGCGCATCACCGCTTTGAATGACCAGCACGCGTATTTGCAATTCGACCCTCATGGCGTGGTGCCAGCGGTGGGCGACCGGGTGGTGTTGGGCTTTTCGCACCCCTGCACTACGTTTGACAAGTGGCGGTGGATGGCAGTGGTGGAAGACGACTACCGTGTTTCTGGGGCGATTCACACGTGCTTCTGAGCTGGGCTTTTTGAATACCTTTTAAGCGAGCTTGGTGGGTGCAGAGATTGGGGGCCATGGGGCGGCCTCCTACTGCGGGTACGCACAAGTCGGCCGCCCCATGGCCCCCAATCTCTGTTGCCCGCGTACAGGCACCCGGTATTGGAATTCAGCAGCGCGCAGCACCATCACTTCACGCCGGTAGGGGGTATGCCCGGGGCCGACTTGTGCGTACCCGCAGTAGGAGGCCCCGGGCATACCCCCTACCGGCGCGACACACAGCGGCAGTAAATAAACCAACCGCAAACACACCAGCCGATGGGGCATGGAAACCCCCATCCCCAAACAAAGAACCCTGCACTAAACTCCGCACCACGCCGCACCCCTTCCTACCCGGAAGAGGCTGCAAACAAAGTTGCCCACAAGGCGACACAACATACCTGGAGCCATACCCATGAACGCCCCGCTGGACACCCGTCTGCTGTCTGAACCGCCAGAACACCTGCGCAAAGCCCTCGACAGCGTCTCCCTTGACGACAAATACACCAAAGAAAACGGCCCTGCCTTCATGAGCGGCGTGCAAGCCCTGGTGCGCCTGCCCATGCTGCAACGCGTGCGCGATGTGCAGGCTGGCAAAAACACTGCCGGCTTTATCAGCGGCTACCGCGGCTCGCCCCTGGGCACCTACGACCAATCATTGGTCAAGGCCGAAAAGCACCTCAAAGCCAACCACATCGTCTTCCAGCCCGGCGTCAACGAAGAGCTGGCCGCCACCGCCTTGTGGGGCACGCAGCAACTCGGCTTTGCACCGCCCGGCACCAACAAATACGACGGCGTGTTTGGCATCTGGTACGGCAAAGGCCCGGGCGTGGACCGTTGCATCGACGTGTTCAAGCACGCCAACATGGCGGGCACCACGCCCTGGGGCGGGGTGATTGCCGTGGCCGGGGACGACCACATTGCCAAGAGCAGCACGGCTGCGCACCAGAGCGACCACATCTTCAAGGCCTGCGGGTTTCCGGTGTTCTTCCCGTCCAACGTGCAAGAGATTCTGGACCTAGGCCTGCACGCCTTTGCCATGAGCCGCTTCTCGGGCGTGTGGGCGGGCATGAAGACGATTCAGGAAATCGTGGAGTCCAGCGCCACGGTGCTGGTGGACCCCAACCGGGTGCAGATCAAAACGCCCACCGACTTTGTGCTGCCTCCCGGCGGCCTGCACATCCGCTGGCCCGATGCCGCGTTGGAGCAGGAAGCCCGGCTGATGGACTACAAGTGGTACGCCGCGCTGGCCTATATCCGCGCCAACCGGCTCAACCACAACGTCATTGAAGGCCCGAACGACCGCTTCGGCATCATCGCCAGCGGCAAGGCGTTCAACGACACGCGCCAGGCCTTGGCTGACCTCGGGCTGGACGATGCCACCTGCCAGCGGCTGGGCATCCGCCTGCACAAAGTGGGTGTGGTGTGGCCGCTGGAAGCGCAGCTCACCCGCGAGTTCGCCACTGGCCTGCAAGAGATTTTGGTGGTGGAAGAAAAGCGCCAGGTCATCGAATACCAGCTCAAGGAAGAGCTGTACAACTGGCGCGCCGATGTACGGCCCACGGTGCTGGGCAAGTTCAACGAGGTGGATACGCCCGACCATTACGGTGCGGGTGGCGAGTGGTCCATGCCCAACCCCAGCGCCAACACGCTGTTGCGCGCCAATGCCGACCTGAACCCGGCCCTCATTGCCCGCGCCATTGCCCAGCGCATCAAAAAGCTGGGGCTGGATGCCGACACGGCTGCCCGCATCGACACCCAACTGGCCATCCTGCAAGCCAAAGAGCAGGCCATGCACGCCATCGAACTCAAGAGTGGCCAGGGCCCGCAGCGCCAGCCCTGGTTCTGCTCGGGCTGCCCGCACAACACCAGCACCCGCGTGCCCGAGGGCTCGCGCGCCATGGCCGGTATTGGCTGCCACTTCATGACCATCTGGATGGACCGCGACACCGTGGGCTATACCCAAATGGGCGGCGAGGGCGTGCCGTGGGTGGGCCAGCAGCCTTTCAGCACCGACCAACATATGTTTGCCAACCTGGGCGACGGCACTTACTTCCACAGCGGCTTGCTGGCGGTGCGCCAGAGCATTGCGGCGGGTGTGAATATCACCTACAAAATTCTCTACAACGACGCGGTTGCCATGACCGGCGGCCAGCAAGTGGGTGAGCGGCCCGAGGGCCACAGCGTGGTGCAGATCGCGCAAAGCATGCGTGCCGAAGGCGCCGTGAAGATCACCATCGTGACCGACGAGCCGGACAAGTACGACAGCGTGCAAGGCCTGCCCGCAGGCATCGCCATCCAGCACCGCGACACGCTGGATGCGGTGCAGCGCGAATTTAGAGAGATCAAAGGCACCACCGTCATCATTTACGACCAGACCTGCGCCACCGAAAAACGCCGCCGCCGCAAACGCGGCACGCTGGTGGACCCGGCCCGCCGCGTGGTCATCAACGAAGCGGTGTGCGAGGGCTGTGGCGATTGCGGCGTGCAAAGCAACTGCATCAGCGTGGAGCCACTGGAAACCGAGCTGGGCCGCAAGCGCCAGATCAACCAGAGCACCTGCAACAAAGACCTGTCCTGTGTGAACGGCTTTTGCCCCAGTTTTGTGACGGTGGAAGGCGGCAAGCTGCGCAAGCCCAAGACCGCAGCGGCAGATACAGCCAGCGCGTCGCAGGCCACGAGCCAACCAGAACTGCCAACGCCTGCGGTGCCGGATGTGGCCAACGCGCCCGGCGGCGTGTGGGGCATTGTGGTGGCGGGCGTGGGTGGCACCGGTGTCATCACCATCGGCCAGTTGTTGGGCATGGCCGCACACATCGAGGGCAAGGGCATCGTCACGCAAGACGCGGGCGGGCTGGCGCAAAAGGGCGGCGCCACCTGGAGCCATGTGCTCATTGGCGCCAGCCAGGACGCCATCCGCACCACCCGCGTGGGCACGGCCAGCGCCGACCTCATCATTGGCTGCGACCCCATCGTGGTGGCGGGCAAAGAGACGCTGGTGCGCATGCGCCCGGGCCGTACCCATGTGGCGCTCAACACCCACAGCGCCCCTACTGCAGGCATGGTGAAAAACGCCGATTGGGTCAACCCCGGTGAGCAGTGCGTGGCCGATGTGGGCGAGGTGGTGGGCCAGGGCAACCTGGGCACTTTCGATGCCGATGCGCTGGCCGTGCAGGTGCTGGGCGACAGCATTTATGCCAACCCCATGATGCTGGGCTTTGCCTGGCAAAAGGGGTGGGTGCCGCTCAGCCGCGCGTCCTTGCTGCGCGCCATTGAACTCAATGCCGTGCAAGTGGATAACAACCGTAGCGCGTTTGAATGGGGCTGCCGTGCCGCCGCCGATCCGGCCGCCGTACAGCGTTTGCTGCAGCCCGCACAGGTGATTGCCTTCACCCCCCGCCGCAAGCCGGGCAAGGAGTCGCTGGATGCCATGGTGACCTACCGCGTGGACTACCTCACGCAGTACCAGAACGCCGCCTACGCCGAGCAGTACCGCCGCTTTGTGGACCAGGTGCGCGCGGCAGAAACGACGCTGGGTGGAGGCGATGCACTGCCGCTGACCGAGGCCGTAGCGCGCTACCTCTTCAAGCTCATGGCCTACAAAGACGAGTACGAAGTGGCCCGCCTGCACAGCGACGCGACCTTTGCCGCCAAGCTGCAGGCGCAGTTTGAGGGTGACTTCCAGCTGCGCTACCACCTGGCCCCGCCCCTGTTTGCCAAGCACAACGACAAGGGTGAGTTGCAAAAGGCCAAGTACGGTGCCTGGATGGGCACGGTGTTCAGTCTGTTGGCCAAGGCCAAGTTCCTGCGCGGCACGGCGCTGGACGTGTTTGGCCGCAGCGAGGAGCGTCGTACCGAACGCGCGCTGATTACCGAATACCGCAGCGCCATCGAGGCCATGCTGCCCGCATTGAACGCAGCCAACCGCGATGCCGCCGCAGCTTTTGCCCGTGTGCCGGAGCAGATACGCGGCTTCGGCCATGTGAAGGCGCGGCACCTGGCGGCGGCGCGTCAGCAGTGGGACGTGTTGCTGGGCAAGTTTCACCAGGCCCCACCGGCGGCTGGCGTGCGCGCAGCCTGAGAGGGCCTGCGCTGCCTGGGCCCTTGGGGCCCGCACCTTACAATGGCGGGTTGTCCCTCACCCCGGAGGGCGGCCTGTCATCGGCTTCACACGGGGTGAATCTAGACTTGTTCTATCCCCCTTTTGTGGAGTTTGCCTGTGTTCATTTCTTCTGCCTTTGCCCAAACCGCTCCCGCTGCTGCCGCTGGCGGTGACATGCAGTCCTCCCTGATGAGCATGCTGCCCTTGGTGCTGATGTTTGTGGTGCTGTATTTCGTGATGATTCGCCCCCAGATGAAGAAGCAAAAAGAAGCCAAGGCCATGATCGACGCGCTGGCAAAGGGCGACGAAGTGGTTACCGTGGGTGGCATGCTGGGCAAGATCACCAAGCTCTCTGACAACGCGCTGGGCCTGGAAGTGGCCAATGGCGTGGAAGTGCAGATCCAGCGCAACGCCGTGGTGCAAGTGCTGCCCAAGGGCTCCATCAAGTAATTCCCGCAACCCCACTTTGGCGCGATCATGAACCGTTACCCGGTATGGAAGTACGCGATCATCCTGATCGCGCTGTTGGTGGGCGGGCTCTACGCCCTGCCCAATCTGTTTGGCGAGGCTCCGGCCGTGCAGGTCTCGGTCGCCAAGACCGGCATGCACCTGGATTCCGCAGCCTTGGGCCGTGTGGAAGACGCACTCAAAACCGCTGGCATCACTGCCGACGCGGTGGCTTTGGATGGCGCGTCCATCAAAGCGCGTTTTGCCAGCACCGATACCCAGCTCAAGGCCAAGGACGCCATCCAGAAGGCCTTGAACCCCGATGCCGTCGACCCGGCCTATGTGGTCGCACTGAACTTGCTGAGTCGTTCTCCCGCTTGGCTGAGCGGTTTGCACGCTTCGCCCATGTACCTGGGCCTGGACTTGCGCGGTGGCGTGCACTTCATGCTGCAGGTGGACATGCAAGCGGCGTTGACCAAGCGCGCCGAGTCGCTGGCGGGTGACATACGCACCACGCTGCGCGAAAAGAACGTGCGCCACAGTGGCATCAACCGCAATGGCCAGACCATTGAGGTCAAGTTCCGCGACACGCAAACCATGGATGCGGCCAAGATCATCATCCAGGACCAGTTTGCCGAGCTGACCAGCACAGAGTCGCCCGATGGCACCGAGTTCAAGCTGGTGGCCAGCATCAACCCCATTGCCGGTCGCAAGATCCAGGAGCAGGCGCTCAAGCAAAACATCACCACGCTGCACAACCGCATCAACGAGCTGGGCGTGGCCGAGCCGGTGATCCAGCAGCAGGGTCTGGACCGCATCGTGGTGCAACTGCCTGGCGTGCAAGACACTGCCAAGGCCAAAGACATTCTGGGCCGCACCGCCACGCTGGAAATCCGCATGGTCGAAGAAGGTGCCGAAGCCCGTGCTGCCGAGAGCGGCACCGGCCCTGTGCCCTTTGGCACCGAGCGTTTTCTGGAGCGCAGCGGCGCGCCGGTCATCGTCAAAAAGCAAGTCATCCTGACCGGCGAAAACCTCACCGACGCCCAGCCCGGTTTTGACAACCAGACCCAGGAAGCCGCTGTGCACCTGACGCTGGACGCCAAGGGCGCACGCATCTTCCGCGACGTGACGCGCGAAAGCATTGGCAAGCGCATGGCCATCCTCTTGTTTGAAAAGGGCAAGGGCGAAGTGGTGACTGCGCCGGTGATCCGCTCCGAAATCGGCGGCGGCCGGGTGCAGATTTCTGGCCGCATGACCACCTCGGAAGCCGCTGATACCGCGCTGCTGCTGCGCGCAGGCTCTCTGGCCGCGCCCATGGAAATCATTGAAGAACGCACCATTGGCCCGAGCCTGGGTGCCGAGAACATTGCCAAGGGCTTCAACAGCGTGACCTGGGGCTTCTGCGCCGTGGCCGTCTTCATGTGCATTTACTACATGCTGTTTGGCATGATTTCCAGCCTGGCGCTGGCCGTCAACTTGCTGCTGTTGGTGTCGGTGTTGTCCATGCTGCAAGCCACGCTCACGCTGCCGGGCATGGCTGCCATGGCGCTGGTGCTGGGTATGGCGATTGACTCCAATGTGCTGATCAACGAGCGTGTGCGCGAAGAACTGCGCAACGGCGCCTCGCCGCAAGCTGCCATCCACGCCGGTTACGACCGCGCCTGGGCCACCATCATCGACTCCAACGTCACCACACTGATTGCCGGCCTGGCCTTGCTGGCCTTTGGCTCTGGCCCGGTGCGCGGTTTTGCGGTGGTGCACTGCCTGGGCATTTTGACCAGCATGTTCTCGGGCGTGTTCTTCTCCCGTGGCGTGGTCAACGTTTGGTATGGCCGTCAGAAAAAGCTCAAGAGCGTGTCCATCGGCACCGTGTGGAAACCCACGGGTGGCAGCGAAATCACCAAGAGCTAACAGGGAAGTAAAAAATGGAATTCTTCAAGATCCACCGCGACATTCCCTTCATGCGGAATGCGCTGGTGTTCAACGCCATCTCAGCGCTGACCTTTGTGGCCGCCGTGTTCTTTTTGTTCTCGCGCGGGCTGCACCTGTCGGTGGAGTTCACCGGCGGCACGCTGATGGAAGTGACCTACTCCCAGCCCGCCGACCTGAACGCCATCCGCTCCACCGTGGACGGCCTGGGCATCCAGGACGTGCAGGTGCAAAACTTCGGGACCGCCCAAGACGTGCTGATCCGCATGCCGGTACAAAAAGGCAGCAACTCCGCGCAGCAAAGCGAAACTGTGCTCACGGCGCTGAAGGCCAAGGACGCCAGCGCCACGCTGCGCCGCACTGAGTTTGTCGGCCCGCAGGTGGGCGACGAGTTAGCCGCCGACGGGCTCAAGGCACTGGCCTGCGTGGTGGCCGGCATCATGCTGTACTTGGCCATCCGCTTCGAGTGGAAGTTTGCGGTGGCGGCCATCATCGCCAACTTGCACGACGTGGTGATCATCCTGGGCTTCTTCGCCTTCTTCCAGTGGGAGTTTTCGCTGCCTGTGCTGGCGGCGGTGCTGGCCGTGCTGGGTTATTCGGTGAACGAGTCGGTGGTGATTTTTGACCGGATCCGTGAGAACTTCCGCCGCTACCGCAAGATGAACACGCAAGAGGTGATTGACAACGCCATCACCTCCACTATCAGCCGCACCATCATCACCCACGGCTGTACGCAGCTGATGGTGTTGTCCATGCTGCTGTTTGGCGGTGCCACGTTGCACTACTTTGCGCTGGCGCTGACCATCGGCATTTTGTTCGGCATTTACTCTTCGGTATTTGTGGCGGCAGCGATTGCCATGTGGTTGGGCATCAAGCGCGAAGACCTGATCAAGGGCGGCGTGAAAAAAGAAGAGGATCCCAACGACCCGAACGCAGGTGCCACCGTTTAATATCTAGCCATCTATGGCAAGTTCACCCAGTTCCGCGGCCCGTTTGCAGTTTGGCAGAGCATTGCGGGAGCGTTATTTGGCCGACGTTAGTCGGGCCATGGCGGAAATGGGTATGGCGGTGCAAAACCGTCTGACCGAATTGGTGGATGAGCCTTGCCCTCCGCGCGAAGTGCAGTCACGGCGCGATGCCTGGATGGCCTTCAAATCAGCCCGTGATACCTGGGTGCGACTTACCATTCAAGCGTGGAAGGCTTGCCTGGAGCCCGTTCATGCCAAAAAACCCCTCGCATCGCTGGACACGTCATCCCTGTCTCTAGTAGGGACCGATGAGGTAGAAAACAAAATTTTGGCTTCGCGTCTAGTGCTGTCGGTCAACGACAAGGTCATCAATGAGCTGGATGACCTTCGCGTGCGCATCAAGTATCTGGAAGGCACCGAAGACTTGGCGGATCGCGATATTTTCCGTCCGGAAGTGCTGGTGTTGCTCTTGGTAGAGCAGTGGCCGCAAGCCGGCATGTCACCGGAGTCATGGGGGCTGGTGAGCGAAGTCGTACAGCGTGGTCTGATTGCTTGCATGAAAGACGCTTACGCGCAGGCCAATGGCAGTCTGGTCGGCAAAGGCGTCCTGCCTGTAATCGAGTTAAAAGACCGCGTCAAGGCACCCAAGTCCATGGGCAGCGCGGTAGCGCGTCCTTCGCCACGTGCGCCAGAAGCGATGCAGGAACCGGATTCGGGCTTTCAGCAAGCCGACGCATCTGTTCATGATGGCGCAGGGCTGTCAGAGGGCGCCGCAGGTCGGCAGTGGCGCCACTCCGGTGCGGAGCAAGCGACAAGGCCGGTGCCGTCGGGCCACACGTCCGGGCGCGACGGGTTGCGTGGTGAAGATGTGCGTGCTGCATCCGTCGGATCGCCCCTGGCGCGGGCCAAAGTGCGTGCGCAGGGAGTGCTCGGTCAACTCAAACGCATGTTCGTCAGCCAAGCGGAGGAGGTGGACTTCGCAAAGACCGAATTTCATCGGCCGTCCGAGGCGCTGCATCAGGCCATTTCGCCGCAGGTGATGTCGGCCCGCTACGCAGAAGGCGGTACGCTCTACGAGGACTACAGTCCGGCTGGCGTGGCGCGTGTTGCAGTGGATTTGCGTGAAAAGACAGCTGAGCTCAAGCAGAAGACGGAGTCCAAAAGCGAGAAGGCCACGATTGAGATCGTCGCGCTCATGTTCCAAGCCATCTTGGCCGAGGAGCGGATTCCTCCAGGGGTGCGGGTATGGTTTGCCCGTTTGCAAATGCCGGTATTGCGAGTCGCACTGGAAGACCCTGACTTTTTCAGCACCACCGATCACCCCGCGCGTTTGTTGATAGACCGCATGGGCTCATGCGTGATGGGCTTTGACGGTACCGGTGTGCAAAGCGCAGCTATGGAGACCGAGGTCAAGCGCATTGTCCAAGTGGTGGAGCAGTACCCGGAGACTGGCAAGAAGGTTTACCAGATCGTTCACGGGGAGTTCCAAAAATTCCTCTCCAAGTTCCTGACAGAAAAGAGCGCTACGCAAAAGGTGGTGAGTGTTGCCCAGCAGGTGGAGCAAAAAGAGACGCTGGTCATTCAATACACCATCGAGATGCGCGACATGCTCAAAGACATGCCCGTGCGCGACGAGATTCGCAACTACTTGTTCAAAGTCTGGGCCGAAGTGCTGGCCGTGTCGGCCCTGCGCAAAGGTGCCAAACACGCCGACACGCAGACACTGAAAAAATGCGCTACCGATTTGGTTTGGGCCGCCAGCGCCAAGCCCAACCGTGCAGACCGGGCGCGCGTGATTCAAGACCTTCCCAACTTGCTGCTGCGTTTGCGTGCCGGTATGACGCTATTAGCCATGGCACCCAGCGAGCAGGAAGGCCATATCAAGAAAATCAGCGATACCTTGGCCGATGCCTTTTTGTCCAAGACGCAGGCGATTCCTCAGGCCAAGATTGACGCGATGGCGCAGCGCTTGGCTAACCTGGAAGATTTTGTTGGCGAAGATGTGGTGGGTGACTTGCCGCTGGACTCCGAGAGCCTGGAGATGATGCTGGGTATAGAGGCCGCATCCATTGAAGTGGTTTCCGGGGGGGGGACACAGCCTACGGCGGCAATGCGGGCCTGGGCTTACGAATTGCAAGTGGGCTCGTGGTTCACACTGGACCACAACGCGCAGATCACACAGGTGCAATTCGCATGGCGTAGCGAGCGCAAGCACCTCAACCTGTTTGCTTCTACGTCAGGAAAAAGTTTCCTGATCCAGGGAGGCCGTCTGGCAGCCTACCTCCAGGCCGGACTACTCGTGCCCCAAGAGGAAGAGGCGCTCACTGTGCGTGCCACACGCGATGCGCTGGCCAAGCTGGAAGCCAACCCCGAGCGCTTGCTTGCCTGAGGTTTTTCTTGCCCTTCAATGGGCCACGCGCACACTGTCGGTGTCACACAGTTCGTCAAGCACCAGCGCATCTGGCTCCTGGCCCAGACGCCAGTAAACCATCAGCACGATCAGCTTGAGATCGTCTAGCGAAATGGGGCCGCCGGGGGCCGCCATGGCGCGGTCTATCACCATTTCACGAAGCTCTGCGGGCATCTTGCCTGCCGTCTCTAGGAAGTGGAGGAAGCCCCAGGCTTTGGCACCCAGATGGGCTTGCTCATGGCGTGGATAAATCCGTACGCTATCCGCTTGCGGTTGGATGAGCCAAGGCTGTGGCAGTGCCGGGTGTGCGGCGCCTTCCAGGCCTTGGAGCCAGGTGATGGCCTCACCGATTTCGTCGGATTCAAAGCCCACTGCGCTGAGTTTGCGCTGCAAGTGCGCGGGCTCGGGGCAGGATTCACCGGGGTCGTAGTTCTCGTAAACAAAGGCTAGGACTTCAAACATGGAGGCGACTATAGCGCTTTAAAAATACCCGTCCGAGCGAGGCCGAACTTCCCCTCTTTTTCTTCGCTTTCGCACCGAACGGAGCCTTGTTTCAGGCCCGGACGACGCGTTGAAACAGCCCGCCGGGCAGGCGTGCCACGCTGCCTTCGAGTTCGAGCGTCATCAGTTGGGCCAGCAAGTCGGGTGTGGGCAGGCCGGTGCGAGCCTGCAATGCGTCCAGGCCCGCAGCGTCAAAGCCCAACGCTTCCAGCAACGGTGAGTTGGACTCGGCGTTTGCGGGCAGTGTGTCGCTTGGCCGATCGGCTGCAGAAACGGGCGGCATGCCATCCAACGCCAACTCATCCAGAACATCTTGCGCGCTTTCCACCAGCTTGGCGCCTTGCTTGATAAGCGCATGGCAGCCACGGGATTGTGTGGAGTGGATAGAACCGGGAATGGCAAAAACTTCGCGTCCCTGTTCTGCAGCGAGTTTGGCGGTAATCAGCGAGCCGGATTTCAATGCAGCTTCTACCACCAAGGTTCCCTGCGACAGGCCGGAAATGATGCGATTGCGTTGCGGGAAGTTGGGGGCCAAGGGCCCGGTTCCCAATGGGAACTCACTCAGGATCACGCCTTGCTGCGCAATGCGGTGTGCCAGGTCGCGGTGCTGTTTGGGATACACGCGGTCCAGACCCGTGCCGACGACCGCCACCGTGGCCAATCCATCCGGTGCAGCGCCGCTTAAAGCACCTTCGTGGGCGGCACCATCTATACCGAGCGCCATGCCTGACACGATGGTGAGTCCAGCCTCTGCCAGTGACAGCGAAAACTGGCGCGCGTTGGCCAGCCCTTGGTGCGTGGGATTGCGGCTGCCCACTACCGCCACGCAGCGGTCGGCATAGGTGTTCAGAAGGTTATGGCTCCAGGCCTCAGGCATGCCGATGGCGTACAGCAGCAGAGGCGGGTCTTCGGTATCCAACAGGCGTTGTGGGTACAGCGGGTCACCCAAAGTCAGCACGCGCCGGGCTTGCGGGTCGGCGTTAAGCCAATCCCAGGTGGTGTCCAGAAGCTCGGAAAAACCACTGGGCTCCGCCTGAAGGGCGACAGCCTGAGCGGGGCTAAGCACCGCGGTTAGTGCAGACAGTGGCTGATCAAAAACGCTGGCTGGCAGCCCGAATGCAGCCAGCAATTTGCGGGCACTGGTACGGCCAATACCCGATGTGGTTTGTAGCCGCAGCCAAGCGGAGAGTTCGTAGTGATCCATGGGGCGCATTGTGCCAATGCGCCAAATAAAAAACTAGCGCGGCGATGCTAGGCGGTCACCAACACGTACGCCGTCCGTAATGTCCAAAATGAGTGCGTAGGACAAGTGGTCAAAGGTGCGGAACACCATCATCAGGCCATTGCGTTCATCAGGCAGCTTGAGCAAGGGGCGTGTTTCGTCCTGTTTGTCGATGATGCGCGCGCCATTTTTCAAAATGGCCAGCACTGTGCCGCTATCCACGCCATCCAATTTGCCCTTGTTGATGACTACCACCTGATTTTGGGCAGCATTTTCAACAGCGCTGCCGTACACCGACACGATGCGTCCGCTCAGAGGACCTTGCGGGGCATGCGGGGTGAAGGTGCGAATTTCTCGCGGTGGCTCTGGCAGCAGTCGGTCGCCTACGCGGATTTCTTCCTTGGCGCTGATGATGTCAATGCGTGCAGGAACAATGGCCGTGGTTTCGTTGCCATCCTTGTCCACCTCTTGCGAGGTGGTTTCGCTGCTCTTGAGCTTGGCTTTGCCTGCGTAGACCGCCTCATAGCCCAAGACTTGTCCGGTGCCTGGGTCTTTGAGTGGTTTGGCGGTGCGGAACACGCGGAAGAGTTTTTCGGCGGGCTGATCGTCCAACAAGGGCGAGCCGTTCTCGCCACGCGCATAAGCACGGTCACCACGTGTGAGCAGCACCCGGCCCTCTTGGGCAGAGACGATGCGTGGCGCTGCGGCGAATTCGGCTGCGTCCACGATGATGGGTTCCGCCAGGAACGGCTCAATCGCGCTGGATTTGAGCGTTGGCAGTGCGTGGTCGGGCAGTGCCTCTATGCGGTTGCGCGGCGATACGCGCACGGTGGTGACATCCGAGGGGGTGAGCCCGCCGTCGTCAATACGCAGGGAGGCGCGGCCATTGCTGCGATCCAACACCAGAACTTGCCCAGGATAGATGCGGTGCGGGTTCTTGATTTGCTCCAGGTTCATGCCCCACAGCTCGGGCCAGCGCCAGGGCGTCTTCAGATAGAGCTTGGAAATGTCCCAGAGTGTGTCGCCACTCTTGATGGTGTAGCGCTCCGGAGCATCCGGGGCGAGATCGCTAAGGGCTACACCTTTTTGCGCTACTTGGCTGGCAGTTGCCTTTTGCGCATCGGTCACGGGGAGGTTCTGCGCACCAGCGGGCGCTACCAGAAGCAGGCCGGACAATGCTGCAAAGGCGGCCAGCGCCACTTTGGATTTCGCCATCAGGTGTATCGTCATATCGTGCTGCCGTCCCAGGGTGTGACTTGGTAGTTTACGCACGATTTTGCGCCCAAGCCCCTGACGGGGCAACGTTTTTGGATAGCCCTCACCTGGCGTGGAGGCAAAAGTGGCGAAAATAGCTACATACCTTCTTCCAAATCATGGCCTTACTTCCGATTCTTTGCTACCCCGACCCCAAGCTCCACAAGGTCGCCAAACCCGTCTCTTCCGTGGATGCCCGCATCCAGGCCTTGGTGACCGACATGCTGGAAACCATGTACGACGCCAAAGGCATTGGCCTGGCGGCCACCCAGGTGGATGTGCACGAGCGTGTGGTCGTCATTGACATTTCGGAAGAGCGCGACCAGCCACTGGTGCTCATCAACCCCGAGCTGACCTGGAAAAGCGAAGCTACCAAGCTCAATGAAGAGGGCTGCCTGTCGGTCCCTGGCATATACGACGGTGTGATGCGCCACGAGGCGGTGCACGTCACTGCATTGGATGAAAAAGGCCAGAGCCGCACCATTGAAGCCGATGGCCTATTGGCCATTTGCATCCAGCATGAGATGGACCATTTGATGGGTAAGGTGTTTGTGGAATACCTCTCGCTGCTCAAGCGCAACCGCATCAAAACCAAGATGCAAAAGCTCCAGCGCGAGGAATCGCGTTGAACGCAGCGTCCTCTGAAACCGTAGCACCCCTCAAAGTCATCTTTGCCGGTACGCCGGAATTTGCGCGCGTTGCCTTGGAGCGCATCCACGCAGCGGGCATGCAGGTCGTGCTGGTGCTCTCTCAACCTGATCGGCCTGCGGGGCGCGGCATGAAACTGCAGGCCTCCAGCGTCAAGCAATACGCAATGGCCCACGGCATGCCAGTGGCGCAGCCCCAAGGCTTGCGGCTGGACGGCAAATATGCCGCCGACGCACAAGCCGCGCGCGTGGCTATTGAATCCGCTGATGCCGACGTGATGGTGGTGGCTGCCTATGGTCTGATCCTGCCGCAATGGGTGTTTGACGCCATGGAGGCGCCTCATGCCGACGGTCGCAAGCGTTTGGGTTGCCTGAATATCCACGGCTCGCTGCTGCCCCGTTGGCGGGGGGCTGCACCCATTCACCGTGCCATTGAGGCAGGTGACAGCCACACCGGTGTGACCATCATGCAGATGGACTTGGGCCTGGACACAGGCGCCATGTTGCTCAAACAAGCTCTGCCCATAGGCCCGGAGGACACCACAGCCACCTTGCACGACAAAGTGGCCGACCTAGGTGCGTCCATGGTGGTGGATGCCTTGCGTGCTGCTGCGGTTGGCGCCTTGCCCGCTACCCCGCAGCCAGCGGACGGCGTGACCTACGCCCACAAAATTGAAAAACATGAGGCCGCGATCGATTGGACCCATGACGCCGCTTCCATTTGCCGCCGTATCCGTGCCTTCAATCCCTTTCCCGGGGCGAGCACGGTGCTGCATGGCGAGGCCATCAAGGTCTGGCGTGCCACACCGGGTGTGCAGACCAGCGGGGTAGCGCCCGGAACGGTCCTGGCTGTGGACGCCGCTGGCATTGCAGTGGCTGCCGGAGATGGTGTCGTGTTGCTGCAAGAGTTGCAACGCCCGGGGGGCAAGCGCCTGCCAGTGGATGTGTTCTTGCGCGGCTTTGACGTACAGCCTGGTGCCGTTCTGGAGTCGGCGCAAACGGCGTCTGGCGCGGTGGCTTGATGGAGCGGATACGCGCGCTCATTCGCCGCCCAGAGTTTCGTCTCGGGTTTTATGAGATGGCGCAGGTGGCACCCGGCATTGCGGCCTGGGGGCTGATGACAGGTGTGGCCATGGTCAAGTCCGGCCTGGGCACGGTGGAGGCGCTGTTTATGGCGCTGACCGTGTTTGCCGGTAGTGCGCAGCTGGCCGCCATTCCATTGTTGATGGGCGGCGCGCCCGTCTGGGTGATTTTGGCCACGGCGTTTTGCGTGAACCTGCGTTTTGTGGTGTTCAGCGCCCACATGCGCAACTACATGATGCACATGCCGCTGGCCAAGCGTTTGTTTTGCGGCTACCTCACGGGCGATCTCACCTATGTGCTGTTCATCAAGCACTACCCGGAGCCGGCGTTGGACGATGCGGGCCGTAAGGGCCAGGTGGCTTATTTGCTGGGCAATGGCGCCATCAACTGGTTGAGCTGGACTTTGAGCAGCCTAGTGGGCGTGGTGTTGGCCAAATTCATTCCTACCAGTTGGGGTTTGGGTTTTGCGGGCATTCTGGCGTTGGTGGGCATGAGTTGCTCGCTGGCATCCACGCCCATGCGCTGGATTGCTGGCGGTGTGGCCGCTGCGGCCGGTGTTGCGGCATTTGCGTTGCCACTCAAGCTCAACATTCTGGTTGCCATTGCGGCGGCCGTGGCCTTCAGCCTGATGCTGGAGCGCTCGCCCTGGGCGGGTGTGCTGGCAGGCAAAGCAGGACGCTGAATATGGTGCTTTTCGGTCACGCGTTCCACACCGAACACCTGTTCACCATTGCGGCGCTGGTGGCCATCACGGTGATTTCCCGCAGTTTCTTCTTCCTCTCCCGCAAAGAGTGGCAGTTGCCGCCCTGGGCAGAACGCGGCTTGCAGTACGCGCCCCTTGCCGCCCTGTCGGCGGTGATTGCACCGGAAATTGTCATGAGCCAGGGTCAACTCATCCAGACGCTGGAAGATGCGCGCTTATACGGCGTGGCGGCGGGGCTGGTGTACTACTTTGCCCGCCGAGGCGGTGGTCAGTCGGTGCTGGGAACCATCGTGGCGGGCATGGCGGTGTACTTGCCGCTGCACATCGGTCTGGGTTGGTAACTGCCATACCAGTTACGAACCTTGCTTGATCAGCGTCAGCACCCGCACGGGGATGCGGCTTCTACAATCCGGCAACTCTTTTCTGATCTTCAACCCAAGGTGATTCCATGAACGTTCTTCGCTTTTCTGATCTGTGCGCCCAGGGCAAAGTTGCCGGCAAACGCGTGTTCATCCGTGCCGACCTGAATGTGCCGCAAGACGACGCAGGCAACATCACCGAAGACACCCGCGTGCGCGCCAGCGTGCCCTGCATCGAAATGGCCCTCAAGGCCGGTGCGGCCGTCATGGTCACCTCCCACCTGGGTCGCCCCACCGAGGGCGAGTTCAAGCCTGAAGACTCCCTGGCCCCGGTGGCCCGCCGCATGGGCGAACTGCTGGGCCGTGATGTGCCGGTGGTGGCCAACTGGGTGGACGGCGTGACCGTCGCGCCTGGCTCCTTGGTTTTGCTGGAAAACTGCCGCGTCAACAAAGGTGAGAAAAAGAACAACGAAGAATTGGCAAAGAAAATGGCTGCCTTGTGCGACATCTTTGTGCACGACGCTTTTGGCACCGCCCACCGTGCCGAAGCCAGCACGTATGGCATTGCCCAGTTCGCCCCTATTGCCTGCGCCGGCCCTTTGCTGGCCGCTGAAATGGATGCCATCTCCAAGGCCCTGCTGGCGCCCAAGCGCCCGCTGGTGGCTATCGTGGCGGGCTCCAAGGTTTCCACTAAGCTCACCATCCTCAAGAGCCTGGCCGCCAATGTGGACCAGCTCATTGTGGGTGGCGGTATCGCCAATACCTTCATGCTGGCTGCGGGCCTGAAGATCGGCAAGAGCCTGGCCGAGCCGGATTTGCTGGCCGAAGCCACCGCTGTTATCGAAGCCATGCGTGCCCGCGGTGCGGCCGTGCCTATTCCGACTGACGTGGTAACGGCCAAAACTTTTGCCGCCGACGCCCCCGCCACCACCAAACTGGCCACCGAAGTGGAAGACGACGACCTGATTCTGGACATCGGCCCCGTAACCGCCCAGGCACTGGCCCACCAGCTCAAGTCGGCAGGCACCATTGTGTGGAACGGCCCGGTGGGCGTGTTTGAGTTCGCTGCGTTTGAAGGCGGCACCAAGGCCATTGCCCAAGCGATTGCCGAGTCCAGTGCGTTCTCCATTGCCGGAGGCGGTGACACCCTGGCGGCTATTGCCAAATACGGCATCGAAAAACAGGTTGGCTACATCTCGACCGGTGGCGGCGCTTTCCTAGAAGTGCTGGAAGGTAAGACACTTCCCGCTTTTGAGATTTTGACCCGCCGCGCTGCGCAATAACACTGTTTTGCTGGCGCTCCTTGGCATCCCATCCGGGGGAAGGCTAAGTCAAGTCAACAAAAATTAAGATTCCCCGCTGTTCGCCTTACAAATACGCTGACAGTGGTCGTTCGATCTGGGTTTTGCAGCTACCATGCTGAAAAAATATTTTTGTTATTCGGGATGACCTCTACCTCTGATCAGACTGCGGCAGTGACATCGGCGCAATCTCTCGTCGAATTGTGTGCGGGCGTCATCCCTGTTTGGGCGCGTCATTTGGCGAGTTCTCGTACCCAGTCCGAGGCTGCAGTGTCCGAAATGATGCAGGCCTTTGCCAATATTGGCCCGCACCTGGGGCGTGCACAGCAGCAGTCCCAAGACATCGACAAAGTTCTGGGGCGCAGCGAAGGTGCCTTTAGCGATTTGGCGCAAGACTGCGAAAAACTGCTGGAACCGGTGCTGAGCACCAATTTGTCTCAAGATTCCGCAGCTGCCATTCGGGCCGCCCTGGCGCTCGTGCGCAACGCAACCGACGCGGTCGCTCAGCTCACACTCCCTGTTTCCCAGGAGACGCATGCCGTGGCAGAGCAAGTGGAGCGCATGTACATCGGCTTCCAATACCAGGACCGCATCAGCCAGATGATTGCGTTACTAGAGAGTGACATTGCCCAATTGCAGCAAGTGCTGACCGGGCAAGTGCAAGAAGTTCCTGATTTGGCTTCCTGGATGGCCCGTTTGGAGTCACAGTACGCTATGAACGAGCAGCGCTTCAACCACACGAGCAACGAGGCGACCCAGTCGAGTGACAGTGCGGGTGATGAGGCAACATTTTTCTAAGAGGGTGATATGGCAAAGACGATATTGGTGATTGATGATTCTGCAAGCTTGCGGCAAGTGGTGAAGATGGCGCTCACCGGCGCGGGCTACAACGTGCTGGAAGCCGGTGATGGCAAGGCTGCGCTGGCTTTGCTTGATGGCCGCCAGATCAATATGGCGGTGTGCGACGTCAACATGCCGGTGATGAATGGCATTGAATTTGTGAAGGCCGCCAAGGCGCTGCCCGCGTACAAATTTTTGCCCATCTTGATGCTGACTACCGAAAGCCAGGAAGAGAAAAAAGAGCAGGGCAAGGCCGCGGGCGCCAAAGCCTGGATGGTTAAACCGTTTGCACCTACGCAATTGGTCAACGCGGTCTCCAAGCTTTGCGCCTGAAGAGTTCCTGAGGCCGCCGCTGCGCGTGCGCGGCAACCGGGTCTTTTAATGCAGTGAGGGAGATGACATGGGTGAACGGTTTGAACTGCCTGCCGAGTTAAATATCTACAGTGCGCTGGAGATCCGCGACAACTTGCTGGCGTGGGTGGCAGAAAACGGCAGCAAGGGCGGGGACTACTTGGAAGTATCCGCGCGCGATGTGGCCGAGGTCGACGCATCTGGCCTGCAGCTTCTGGCGGCACTCTCCAACGGAGAGCAGGCTTGGCGTCTTGTGGAGGCCAGCGCAGTGTTTGCGGAGGCCTGCCGCACCATTGGCCTGGCTCAGTGGCTGGACAGCCGACACACAAAAATTGAGGGAGCCAGCACATGAGCATGGATGCAGACCTAGAGTTCATCGCACAGGCCATGCCGGCCTTCATCAGCGAAGCGGCTGAACAGATCGAAGCCATTGAAACCCTGCTGCTCGAGCTCGAAGAACAGCCCGATGACCGGGAACTGCTGGACTCGCTTTTTCGCTGCGCACACACTGTCAAAGGCTCGGCTGGCATCTTTGGTTTGCACCGGGTGGTGGAGTTCACCCACCACGTTGAAACGCTGCTCGACAAAATGCGCGACGGCGAAGTCTCGCTCACCCCAGCTATCAGCACCTTGCTTTTGCAATGCAACGACCAGATCAAGTTTCTGGTGGAAACCGCGGCCGACGAAAGTCAGGACAAGCCGGAGCAGAAGGATGTGCGCGCCGATTTGGTGGTCCAGTTGCGTGCGCTCACCGAAGGCGAGGCGCCTGCAGCCGCTGCATCGGCTCCCGTCGCGGCAACACCCGCTGCGACGGGTGGCAGCGGTGTATGGACCATTTCGGCCCGCTTTGGCGTAGAGACATTTCGCAACGGCATGGATCCGCTGTCCATCGCCCGTTACCTTGGGGGGCTGGGCACCGTGGTGTCCATGCGCTGCAGCACCGAGGGCGTTCCCCCGTTGCTCAATATTGATCCGGAGAGCTGCTTTCTGAGCTTTGTCATGCAGCTCGAAACCAGCGCCAGCCGAGATGACATTGAAGGTGCTTTCAGCTTCGTGATCGACGACTGCGAACTGGACGTGGTGGCGCCTGAAACGCCCGAGCAAAAATTGGCTCGCGCGATTGAAGACATGCCTGCCACCCCCCGCCTGGGTGACATGCTGGTATCCGTCGGTGCGCTCACGCAAGACAAGCTTGACCAGGTGCTCAGCACTCAACAGTCAACTCGTGGTATGCCAGCGGTGGCCAAGCCCAAGATTGGCGACTTGCTCGAAGCCCAGGCAGGTGTGGCCCCCGAAGTGGTGGCTGCCGCCCTTGGCAAGCAGCAAAAGCTGCGCGAATCCGGACCCAGCGAAGAGCGTTACATCCGCGTGCAGGCCGACCGCCTCGATGCGGTAATCAACTTGCTGGGTGAATTGGTGATCGCTGGTGCGGGTGCGACCTTGCTGGCACGCGAGACGCACCACGAGGCGCTGATCGAAGCCAATCTGCACATGAACGGCTTGATCGAAGAAATCCGCAACGGCACCCTGGGTCTGCGCATGGTGCCTGTGGGGGAAACCTTCAGCCGCTTCCGCCGGGTGGTACGCGACACCGCTTCCAGTCTGGGCAAGGAAGTCAATTTCGAGATCGTTGGCGGCGACGCTGAGCTCGACAAATCCATGGTCGAGAAGATTGCCGACCCGCTTATGCACCTGGTGCGCAATTCGCTGGACCATGGCTTGGAGCCCCCGCAAGAGCGTATGGCTGCGGGCAAGCCAGCGGCCGGCAAACTGGTGCTCAGCGCGCGCCACGAGACTGGTGCCATTCTGATCCGCATTGAAGACGATGGCCGTGGCATCAACCGCGAGCGGGTGCTGCAACGCGCCTGGAACCGGGGTCTGGTGGAGCAAGGCGTGGTGCCGTCCGATGACGACATCAATATGCTGATTTTTGAGCCCGGTTTTTCTACCGCGGAACAGGTTACCAACCTCTCCGGACGTGGTGTAGGCATGGACGTAGTTCGCCGCAACATCGAAGCGCTACGCGGCAGCCTGCGCCTCAATAGCAATCCTGGCAAGGGCTTGCAGGTGGATATCCGCTTGCCGCTCACCCTGGCCATCATCGACGGCTTCATGGTCGGGGTGGGTAAATCCAAATTCGTGCTTCCGCTGGAATCAGTGGTGGAAGTGATCGAGGCTGGCGGAGACAACGTGCGCGTGGACGACCGAGGACGCCACTGCGTGGAGTTGCGTGGCGCGGTGCTGCCAGTGGTGCGGCTGCGCACGCTCTACACCGTGGAGTCTGATTTGCCGGAGCGCGTGAGCGTGGTGGTGGTGAACTCACCGCGTGGCAAATACGGCATTGAAGTAGAGGTGCTGCTCGGTCAAAACCAGACGGTGATCAAGCCGTTGGGGCGCTTGTTCAAGACCTTGCGCGGAATTTCCGGCTCCAGCATTTTGGGTAATGGCGAGGTGGCGTTGATTCTGGATGTGGTGTCGCTGGGTGAGTTAACAACCGGCGTAGATAGCGTAGCCGCGGCGTCCTAAATTGGTCTTAATTTAGCAAGTACACACAAGGAGACAGTTGGATGGAAACGCAAAAATCATCGTTTTTGGGTCGTATGTTTGGTGGTGCTGCTTTGGAGCAACGTATTGCGGAGCTGGAAGCCGAGTTGAAAGTGCGCACTGACATCATGAACGTCACCAGCATCGTTTCCGAGGCAGACAAAAAGGGCGACATTCTGAGCGTCAACCAGAAGTTCCTGGATGTGTCCAAATACCCGCGTGACGAGTTGATCGGCCATGGCCACAACACCACGCGCCACCCCGACATGCCCAAGGAAGTTTTCAAGGAAATGTGGGCCACCATTGGGCGTGGAAACATCTTCCGCGGCGTGGTGAAAAACCGTGCCAAGGACGGTAATCCGTACTACGTGGACGCGGTGATTGCCCCCATCTTGGGCGAGAACGGCAAGCCTATGAAGTACCTGGGTGTGCGCTACGACATCACCGAAGCAGAAATTGAGCGCCAGAATGCCCGCGGCATCTTGAACGCCATTGATGGGTCGTTTGCGTACATCGAGTTTGACCTGGGTGGCCATGTTTTGACCGCCAATGCCAACTTCCAGCAGGCCATGGGTTACACGTTGCAGGAGATCAAGGGCAAGCACCATCGCATCTTCTGTACACCCGAGACCGCCAACTCGCCCTCATACACGCAGTTCTGGGCTGAGCTGAACCAAGGCAAGGCACAGCGTGACACCTTCAAGCGTGTCAACAAGTCCGGTAAAGACGTGCACCTGCAAGCTGTGTACGCGCCAGTGACCGACGAAATGGGCCGTGTCGTCAAGATCGTGAAGATTGCCACTGACGTGACTGCTGAAGTCAATGCCAACCGCATGCTGCAACTGGCGGTGGAACAAGCCAATCGCGTCACTTCCGCTGCCCAGGTTGGTGACCTGAGCAAGCGCATATCCATGGAAGGGCTTTCCGGTCCCGTGGAGTCTTTGTGCGCGGGCGTGAACGGTTTGCTGGAGACTACTTCGGTCATCATTGCCGATCTGGGCCGTGTGCTCGGTGGTCTGTCGGAAGGGGACCTGTCCCAGCGCATCACGCGGGATTACGTGGGCGCATTTGGTGACCTCAAGCGCGACGCCAACGACACCAGCGAGCGGCTCTCTGCCGTGGTGGAAGACATGGCGCGCATGTTCTCCGGACTTGCCGATGGCCAACTAACCCAGCGCATCAACCGCGATATGCAAGGCGCGTTCAACCAGGTCAAGAACGATGCCAACACCAGCTTCAAGAAGCTTGCCGAAATCATCGATGAAGTGCGCGGCGCTGCCGATGCGCTCACCGGTGCTGCCAACCAAGTGAGTGCCACTGCACAGTCGCTTTCGCAAGCGGCCAGCGAGCAGGCAGCCAGCGTGGAAGAAACCACCGCGTCCATTGACGTGATGTCGGCCTCCATTGCGCAAAACAGCGACAACGCCAAGGTCACCGATGGCATGGCCACCAAGACCAGCCACGAAGCCCAAGAAGGCGGCGGCGCAGTGAGCCAGACGGTTACCGCCATGAAGCAGATTGCTTCCAAGATCGGCATCGTGGACGACATTGCCTACCAGACCAACCTGCTGGCGCTGAACGCCGCCATTGAAGCTGCCCGTGCCGGTGAGCACGGCAAGGGCTTTGCGGTGGTGGCAGCTGAGGTGCGCAAGTTGGCTGAGCGCAGCCAGCAGGCCGCCAAAGAAATTGGTGACTTGGCGGGCGACAGCGTGTCCACTGCCGAGCGCGCCGGCAAGTTGCTCGATGCCATCGTGCCCAGCATCCAGAAGACCAGCGAACTGGTGCAGGAAATTGCCGCTGCCAGTGCGGAGCAAAGTGAATCGGTGGTGCAAATCGGTGGCGCTATGGGGCAGCTGTCCAAGGCTACGCAGCAAAATGCGTCGGCTTCTGAAGAGTTGGCTGCTACCAGTGAAGAGTTGTCGGGTCAGGCAGAGCAACTGCAGCAATCGGTCTCCTTCTTTGACACTGGCGCGGGCACTACCCAGGTGGCTAATCGCCACGAAGGCGGTAACCGCCGGCAGGCAGTAGCCGCTCCGCGCTTGAGCGCTCCGCTGGCTCCCGCACCCGTGCGCGGCGGTGGCGGGTCCAACTTCCGCCCCTATTGAAAAAGCCAACACCATGTTTGATGACACCGTCAATCAACCGGATACCAAGGTAGACCTCGGGCCCTCCTTGCAGTACCTCACCTTCTCTTTGGGTGATGAGGTATTTGCCATGGACATCCGCAGCGTGCGAGAAATCATCCAGTACGGCAGCATGACCAAGGTGCCACTGATGCCGGAGTTCGTGCGGGGCGTGATCAACTTGCGCGGCTCCGTAGTGCCGGTGATTGACCTGCGTTCCCGCTTTGGCCGCACTTCTGCACAGGTTGGCAAGAAGACCTGCATCATCATTTTTGATGTGCTCGTGGACGAGGAGAAGGTGGAGCTGGGCTTGCTGGTGGACTCGGTGAGCGAGGTGATTGATATTGCCCTCTCTCATATCGAAGCTCCGCCTCAATTCGGCACCACCATCCGGCGCGACTTTATTCACGGCATCGGCAAGGTCGGAAGTGAATTCATCGTGATTCTGGCCCCCGAGCGGGCCTTGGACATCAACGAAATGGCCAGTTTGGCGGAGCAGGCGGCCTGAGAACGTGCCCTCTGCCTTGCCAGGCCATTGACATCATCTTTTCACCACTTAATAGCTGAGCACGACCGATGAAGCTGTCTATTCGCTCCCGCATCCTGTTGGGTTTTGCCGTGCCTTTGGTGCTGTTTGTGGGCTTTACGATCTGGCTCAGTACGCAACTGGCTGAGGTCAAGCAAAGTATTTCCACGGTATCGGATGAAGGCGCCAAATACGCCTTGTTGGCCTCCCGGCTGGACAAGGATGTGGTGCAGATCCAGCAGTTTCTGTCCGATGTGTCGGCCACGCGCGGCAAGGACGGGCTTGATGACGGCTTCAAGAATGCCCAGGAAAACTTCGACCAACTCAATGCAGAGCTGACGGAGTTTGAAAAACACTTCTCTGCGCGCAATGACCAGCAATCCGTGCAGCGCATCCAGGCCATTCGAGCCCGTGCAGCGAGCTATTTCGCGGTGGGCCAGGAAATGGCCAGAGCCTATGTGGCCGGTGGCCCGGAGGCGGGCAACAAACTCATGTCGGGCTTTGATGCTTCCAGCGAAGAACTGCAGAAACTGCTTGATCCGTTTGTGAAGTCACAAGTGGACCAGATGCACCATGAAGTCAAGGATGCAGAAGACACGGCAAACCACATTCTCCAGACCGCCCTCACCATCATTGCGCTCACTGTGCTGGCAGCGGTGGTGGTTGGCTGGTTGGTTACTGCGAGCATCACCCGTCCTCTGACCAAAGCGCTTGGCGTGGCACAGCAAGTGGCTGCGGGTAATCTGGATGCGGAAATTGAAGCGGATGAAAGTGAAATCGGGCAGTTGCTGGCGCCCCTGGCCAAAATGCAAGGCACGCTGGTGCAGTTCGAGGTCGCGCAAACCGAAATGGCACAGCAGCATGCCAAGGGCATGCTGGACTACCAGATGCCGGTGCATGCACTGGAAGGCGCGTACCGCAGCATGGGCGAGTCCATCAACAAGCTGGTGCGCTCGCACATTGATGACACCATGCAAGTCGTGCACACCGTCACCCATTACGCCGACGGCAATTTGGATGTGTCTATGCCGCGCCTGCCCGGTGACAAGGCACGTATCAGCGAGGCCATCGACAAGGTGCAGCAATCCTTGCAGGAGGCGGCCAATGCTTCGGCATCCAACCTGCGCATACGCAATGCTTTGGACAATTGCAGCACCAACGTGATGATTGCCGACGCGGGCAACACCATCGTCTACATGAACGAAACCATGGTGGCCATGATGCGTGGCAACGATGCAGAGCTGCGCAAAACCTTGCCGCAGTTTGACGCCAACAAGCTGATGGGCCAAAACATTGACTTATTCCATAAAAACCCGGCACACCAGCAAGGTTTGATCCGTGAATTGAAGACGGCGCTGCGCACCCAAATCAAGGTGGGCGATCTGCATTTCCGGTTGGTAGCCAACCCCATCTTCAATGACCAAGGCATGCGCGTCGGCACGGTGGTGGAGTGGACGGACCGCACGGCCGAAGTGGCCATAGAAAACGAAATGGCCAACGTGGTGCAGGCCGCAGCGCGCGGCGACTTGAGCCATCGCCTGGACACCGAAGGCAAGGCAGGCTTCTTTGCTAGCTTGTCTTCCGGTATGAACCAGTTACTCGATACCAGCGAGCAGGGGCTGAACGACGTGGCGCAATTACTCACCGCCATGGCCGATGGGGACCTTACCCAGCGTATTGAGCGCGATTACCAAGGCCTGTTTGGAACGCTCAAAGACAGTGCCAACACTACCGCCAACAACCTGACCCGCGTGCTCGGCGAAGTGCGCGCTGCGGCAGACGCCTTGACCGGCGCGGCAGGCCAGGTCAGTGCCACCGCGCAATCGCTGTCGCAGGCCGCCAGCGAGCAGGCCGCCAGCGTGGAGCAAACCAGTGCGTCCATGGACACCATGGCAGCTTCGGTGGCGCACAACAGTGATAACGCCAGGGTGACCGATGGCATGGCCACCAAGGCCAGCAAAGAGGCCACCGAAGGCGGCGAAGCTGTGAGCCAAACCGTCACTGCCATGAAGCAAATTGCTTCCAAAATTGGCATCGTGGACGACATTGCCTACCAGACCAACCTGCTGGCACTGAACGCTGCTATCGAAGCCGCCCGTGCCGGCGAGCACGGCAAAGGCTTTGCCGTGGTGGCTGCTGAAGTGCGCAAGCTGGCAGAGCGCAGCCAACTGGCAGCCAAGGAAATTGGCGAATTGGCAGCCAGCAGCGTGTTTACAGCAGAGCGTGCCGGCAAGCTGCTGGATGAGATTGTTCCCAGTATCCAGAAGACCAGCGAACTGGTGCAAGAGATCGCACTGGCCAGTTCTGAGCAGAGCGATTCGGTGACGCAGATTGGTGGTGCCATGGGGCAGCTCTCTAAAGCAACGCAACAAAATGCGTCAGCTTCCGAAGAGCTGGCTGCCACCAGTGAGGAGCTGTCCGGTCAGGCCGAGCAGCTTCAGCAAAGCATTGGTTTTTTCAACACCGGCAGCACGGCGGTGAGCGTGAAGCGTAGGGCAGCAGCCCCTGTGCTGGACCGCAGAGCCAGCGCACCCCGATTGGCCAGCACCCTGGCGCCAGCGGCTGTCCGAGGGGACGGCGCTGGTAACTTCCGACCTTATTGAGGCACACCTTTTGGCCCATCTTGATTTCAGTGACCGTGAATTTCAGCGCATTGCGGACTTGATGTACGAGGCAGTTGGACTGTCTTACAACGACTCCAAAAAATCGCTTATTCAGTCGCGCTTGGCACCTCGCATTCAAAAGCTGGGCTTGGGTTCTTTTGGTGAGTACGTTTCCATTCTGGAAGACGAGACTGAGGCTGCGGAGTTTCAGATGGCGGTGGATTTGCTCACCACCAACGAGACTTATTTTTTCCGCGAGCCCAAGCACTACGACTTGTTGCAGCAAGAGTTACCCAACTTCGCAGACAAGGCAGCTCTGAAAATTTGGAGCGCCGCCAGTTCCTTTGGTGACGAGGCATACAGCACGGCCATGCTGCTGAGCGACATGCAGATTGCCGGACGTATAGGACCTGACTGGTCTATTTTGGGAACGGACATCAGTCACCGCGTGTTGCTGAGTGCCAAAGAGGGCGTGTTCCCGGAAGACCGCCTGCGGGCTGTCACCCCTGAGCGCCTGCGGCGCTACTGCCTGCGTGGTGAGGGGCCTTCTGAAGGTCTGGTACAGATGCAGGACAAAATCCGAAACCGCGTGCAGTTTGGCCAGCTCAACCTGTGCAAACCTTTCAGTGGCCTGGGGCCGTTTGACGTGATCTTCTTGCGCAACGTGCTGATTTATTTTGATGCCGCAACCAAGGTCGATGTAGTAGACCGCGCGCTGGCGCTGCTCAAGCCTGGCGGCCTGTTTTTCCTGGGCACGGCAGAGGGGCGTGTGCCTTGCAAGACTCCCATACAAACGGTAATCCCCGGCGCATTCCGAAAGTTGGCGTGATATGGCCACCTTGTTGAAACGCAATACGCAGCTGAGCCAAGGCCCGGTGGAACTGATGCCGGGTGATGTGATAGTGGGCCAGACGGGCGACCAATTCAAGACGCTGCTGGGGTCGTGCGTGTCGGTGATCCTGACCGACCCCCGCCGCACCGTGGGCACCATGTGCCACATCGTGCATGTGGGCACTCCCAATGCCGAAAATCGCCACAACACGGCTTACGGCGTGGCGGCCATGCACGACATGTTTAGCAAGCTGCGGGCGCGTGGCATCAACCCGCGCATGTGCGAGGCCTATGTGTTCGGGGGCGGAAATATGTTTCCGCATTTGTTCCGTGACAAGCATGTGGGTGCTAGCAACGTGGACTGGGTCATGGATTACCTCCACGCCCACGAGGTGCAGGTGCTGGACCAGTGTCTGGGCGGCACGGGTTATCGCAAGGTCAGTTGGACTGTGGGCATGCAAGAGCCCGTTGTAGAAACCGTATTCCCTGAGCAGGACATCTAAGATGGTCGTTAAAGTGTTTGTGGTCGATGACTCGGCCATCATGCGTCAGGCCTTGACTCACATCCTTGCGGGCAATGCTGAGGTGGAACTGGTAGGAACGGCGCCTAATCCCCTGCTGGCGGTTGAGGCCATCCGTAAAAGCACCCCCGACGTGCTGCTGCTGGATATTGAAATGCCGGGCATGGACGGGCTGACCTTCTTGCGTCAGATCATGTCCACCAACCCCATCCCCACCGTCATCTGCTCTACGCTGTCCACCGATGGGAGCAAGGTGGCCCTGGAGGCATTGTCTGCCGGAGCGGTGGCAGTTTTGGCCAAGCCCAAACTCGGGCTGAAACAGCACATGGAAGATTCGCGCCGCGAGATGATCCAGACGCTCAAGACGGCAGCCAAATCCCGCCCACGCGCCCGTCAGACCTTGCCGGACAACACGGCCGCCAAGGGCCAAGCTGCGCGTGCGCCGGTGCTGTCTTCCGTACATGCGTTCGCCATGAACAAGCCAGTGGTTATCGGCAGTTCCACGGGAGGCACGCAGGCGCTGGAAATGGTGCTGACCAATTTGCCAGCAGATGCACCGGGTATTGCTATTACCCAGCACATGCCAGAAAAATTCACCGCCATGTATGCACAGCGCCTTAACGGCATCTGCGCTATGCAGGTGCGTGAAGCCAAGGACGGCGACCGTCTGGAGCGTGGCCTGGCGCTGATCGCGCCCGGCGGCCTGCACATGCAGTTGCGCAAGTCAGCAGGCCAGTACTACGTGCACGTGGTGGACGGTCCACCGGTCAACCGCCACAAGCCTTCGGTGGATGTGTTGTTCAAGTCGGCTGCCGAGGTGGCTGGGCGCGATGCGCTGGGCATCATCATGACGGGCATGGGCGACGATGGCGCGCGTGGCATGAAGGTTATGCATGACGCCGGTGCCCGCACCATTGCGCAGAACGAAGAAACCTGCGTGGTCTTTGGCATGCCCAAAGAGGCGATCAAACTGCAAGCCGTGGATGACATCCTGCCGCTGGAGCAGATGGCCCGCGCCATTCTGCAGTTCGACTCCCGCGCCTAGGTCAGGCCGCGGGCGCTAACACACCGCTGCACACGCGGCCGCGGCCTGTGTGCTTGGCTTTGTACAAGAGGCTGTCGGCAAGGCCGATGAGGTCGGTGGCATCACTGCCAGTGTTATTGATGCGAGTGGCCAAGCCTACGCTGATGGTGATGACAGCATCTACCGTGGAGCTTTGGTGAGGGATGGCTAAATCACGTATTTTTTGTTCCAGCTGGTTGGCAATGACCAATGCATCGTCAAAAGCCGTCTCGGGAAGAATGCAGGCAAACTCTTCGCCGCCAAACCGTGCCACCAGATCGGCCGGGCGCTTGAGGGCGGACTTCAAGGCGTCAGCCACCACGCGCAAGGCATCGTCTCCCGCCTGGTGCCCGTAGCGGTCGTTGTAGAGCTTGAAAAAATCTACATCCAGCAAGATCAGCGATAAGGGCTCATTGCTGCGCTGCGCACGCGACCACTCGGTAGCAATCTGCTGGTCAAAGTAGCGGCGGTTAAAAACTCCGGTGAGTCCATCCAGAAAAACCAAGCGGCGCAGCAGGTCAGACTGGAACTTGAGTGTGAGATGGGTCTTGACCCGAGCGCGCACCACATCCGGATTGACGGGCTTGGCAATAAAGTCCACCGCGCCTAGGTTCAGGCCGTGCGTTTCCTGGGCTGGGTCGGTGTGGGCCGTCACAAAAATAACCGGGATGTGCTGCGTACTGCTATCGGCTTTGAGCTGCTTGCACACCTCGTAGCCATCCACACCGGGCATGACCACATCCAACAAAATCAGATCGGGGGGATTGCTCTTGCACAAGGCGAGCGCCTGCTCCCCATTGGTGGCCATGAACACTTGGTAGTCGCCCGCAAAGCAGCGGTACATGACTTGGATATTGATGGGCTGATCATCCACGACCAAGAGCTTAGGCTTGCCGTGGCTGCTGTCCAGCAGGGCCGCTACCGGTGTCTCAAGGTCGATCATGTTCTGTGCGGGGCGCCTATGCTGCGAATCAGTTCATAGCATTGAACCACAGCTTATGTAAATTCGAAAGTTTTCAGCGACTGAACCCGTGTTTTTAGGGCCTTTTGGATTGTCGCATGGCCCCTTAACTTGATGCACGGATGTAACCACGTGCCGGGGGCATCCGTGTGAGAATCGGCCGATTACTACAGGAGACTTCCCCATGCCACGTCGCGCCACCAAAATCGTTGCCACCCTAGGCCCGGCCTCCAGTGACCCGGCACTGCTGGAACAAATGATCCGTGCAGGCGTGAATGTTGTTCGCCTGAACTTCAGCCATGGCAAAGCGCAAGACCACATCGACCGCGCCCGCCTGGTGCGCGAAGCCGCGCAACGCGCCGGACGCGAAGTGGCCATCATGGCTGACCTGCAAGGCCCCAAGATCCGTGTCGGCAAATTCGCCGAAGGCAAGGTTTTCCTAGAAGCCGGACAGAAGTTCATTCTCGATGCGCAGCGCGTGGAGTTGGGTGACATCGATGCAGTAGGCCTGGACTACAAAGAGCTGCCGCGCGAAGTCAAAGCGGGCGATGTGCTGTTGCTCAACGATGGCCTGATCGTCATTACTGTGGACGCCGTGCGCGGCGAGCAAGTGCACACCACGGTCAAGCTAGGCGGTGAGTTGTCCAACAACAAAGGCATCAACAAACAAGGCGGTGGCCTGACGGCACCTGCGCTGACTGCCAAAGACATGGAAGACATTCGCACCGCGATGAGCTTTCAAGCGGACTACGTGGCTGTGAGCTTTCCCAAGAACGCGACCGATATGGAAATGGCACGCCAGCTGTGCAACGTGGCCGCGCACGAATATGGCCACAAGCCCGGCCTGATCGCCAAGATCGAGCGCGCGGAAGCTATCCCCAAGCTGCTGGAGATTCTGTTGGCCAGCGACGGCATCATGGTGGCGCGTGGTGACCTGGCTGTGGAAGTGGGCAATGCCATCGTTCCCGGCTTGCAAAAGCGCATGATCAAACTGGCCCGCGAGCATGACCGCGTGGTTATCACCGCCACCCAGATGATGGAGTCCATGATTACCAACCCGGTGCCCACCCGCGCCGAGGTGAGCGACGTGGCCAACGCCGTGCTGGACGGCACCGACGCCGTGATGCTGTCGGCCGAAACCGCTGCCGGCAAATACCCGCTGGAAACCATCGTGGAAATGGCCAAGATCTGCCACGCCGCAGAAGGCCACGAGACCTTTGAACTGGAAGCCGATTTCACCGGCAAGAAGTTCAACCGGATCGACCAGTCCATCGCCATGGGCGCACTGTTCACGGCCCACCACCTGGGTGCCAAAGCCATCGTGGCCATGACCGACAGCGGCTCCACCGCCTTGTGGATGAGTCGCCACCTGATCCGTGTGCCGATTTACGCGCTCACCTCCAAAGTGGCAACACAACGCAGGATGGCGCTGTATCGCAATGTGCGCCCCTTGTTCATGGATACCAGCGGCGACCGCGACACCGCCTTGCGCCAAGCTGAGAGCCACCTCAAGGCCCGTGGCATTGTGCAAACGGGTGACGTGTATGCCATTACCTGCGGCGAACCCATGGGCGCTCCGGGCGGCACCAATATGCTGAAGATTTGCCGCGTGGACTAAAGGCGCTTCGCCGGTTTGTTGATCTAGGGCAGTGCGTGTTGCGAAGCGCGCGCTGCCAACAGGGTGCGGCGGTAGAATCCCCGCAACGGTAAAAGTTACCAAGCGGTTACCACGGGTGGCCGTTCCAGTTTTTTTAACTTCCTGGGGTTTCAACAATGGCACTCGTTTCCATGCGCGAGCTGCTGGACCATGCAGCAGTCAAGGGCTACGGCATTCCGGCTTTCAACGTCAACAATCTGGAACAGGTACAGGCCGTCATGGCCGCCGCCGACTCGGTGGGCGCACCGGTCATTCTGCAAGCCAGCGCTGGCGCCCGTAAGTACGCCGGTGAGAGCTTCATCAAGCACCTGATTCAAGCCGCTTGCGAAGCCTACCCCCACATCCCCTTGGTAATGCACCAAGACCACGGCACCTCGCCCAAGGTCTGCTCCGGCGCCATCGACCTGGGCTTTGGCTCGGTGATGATGGACGGCTCGTTGATGGAAGATGGCAAGACCCCATCGAGCTTTGACTACAACGTGGAAGTCACCAAAAAAGTGGTTTCCATGGCGCACGCCGTGGGCGTGACGGTTGAAGGCGAACTGGGCTGCCTGGGCAACCTGGAAACCGGTGACGCGGGTGAAGAAGACGGCATCGGCGCAGTGGGCAAGCTCGACCACAGCCAGATGCTGACCGACCCCGAAGAAGCCGCCACCTTCGTCAAAGCTACGCAGTTGGACGCGCTGGCTATCGCCATCGGTACCAGCCACGGTGCTTACAAGTTCAGCCGCAAGCCCACGGGTGACATTCTGGCCATCAGCCGCGTCAAGGAAATCCACGCGCGCATCCCCAACACCCATCTGGTGATGCACGGCTCATCCTCAGTGCCGCAAGACCTGCTGGCCATCATCAACCAGTACGGTGGCCAGATGAAGCAAACTTTCGGCGTGCCGGTGGAAGAAATCCAGGAAGCCATCAAGCATGGCGTGCGCAAGATAAACATCGACACCGACATCCGCCTGGCGATGACCGGCGCGGTGCGCAAGTTCCTGTTTGAAAACCCCGAGAAGTTTGACGCCCGCGAATGGCTCAAGCCCGCCCGTGAAGCCGCCATGCAAATCTGCAAGCAGCGCTACCTAGAGTTCGGTTGCGAAGGCCAGG